>OBXO01000513.1_pt1 | contig 29752 bp, 27 predicted proteins | sample 1501431 | NCBI WGS metagenome assembly OBXO01 (sample SAMEA2580163, study PRJEB22360) | human gut metagenome | biome: human gut; feature: human-associated habitat; material: faeces | place: Denmark | collected 2008/2010 | reverse complement strand
ATCCTTACCGTATCCACAAAAATAGAATACTCTTTCAGCCGCTGGCATTTTTCCATAAGCGCAAGGTTATGTCCGTAATTGATATTCAGCATCACTGCGGTGCACTGCAGACAAGGCTGCCGATTATCGGATACAGATTCAAATGCATCCGTCAATTGAAGAATCGTCTCATCCGGTTGTTCTTTTGTGCCGTTATAGAACACAAAGTATTGAGGAATCGGCAGCTTTTTTAAAGAGCTGCTGTATAAATTGATATTTTTCGTCTCAACGTATCCATCATACAACCTGGCGAGATAGATCAGTCCGCGCAATGGCATATTTGGATTATACGTGCTCTGATGCTCGTAGAGATTCAGTGTCCCGCCGATCAGGAATGAAATATCATTTTTCATAGAGAGATAAACAGCGTCCTCCAGTGTATTCACTTCAAGATCATTCGGATTTTCATAGCAGGTATTATTCAATGCATTGTACAGGTCCAAAAGATCCCTCTTGTTATTGAAAACCAAGCGAAAAAGCCGATCCTTATATTTGTGATTCGGGACAGGGTGTTTCTGGTGATTTCTTTTTTTATTTTTTCTCATGTACTTTCCTCCATTATAAAAAACTTATCTTGTAGATGCAATCTTCTTATTTTTGTGTTCGGTTAAAATCAACTGAAAATCTGGCGAAACGCCGGAAGACAGACAGCTTCTAAAAGAAAGAAGCCAATGCTGTACAGACGACAGCTAAAAAGTAAATTTATTATATCTGTATTTGCGTACAATCGCAATGCGCATATTATACAAATTAAATATTCAGAAAATTCAAACAAAAAAGAATAGTTTAAAAATTATTGAAGAAAAATATAAAAAATGTATTGACAAATAAAAGGCGGAGTGGTATTATTAAGTCAATCCAAAAGAGATACAACAATCACACATCTCAAAAGGATATTTAACTAAAGAGCGATTCTTAATTTAGTAAGTAGTCGTTCTGTTAGATTAAAAATAAACGAACTAAGGAGGCAGAGGTCCAATGGACAGTATATCATCAGTTACATTTCAATATGTCAGTGGTACGGTAGATGCAGGTTCCTGTAAAAGAGACCTTTACCACAATAGATAAGATCCAGTAAAAGTGAATGAAAAGATAAAATCGAAGAGATTGTAAAGCTGGATGAAAATGAAAAGATTCGACATCTACAGACGTATTGAATATAGATACCACATGTAGCCAAAGTTCCCGAACATGTGTAAAGAAACATGGATAAGGAATATCAGTTTTATATGAAGCACCCCCAGTTATAGAAAGAATAATCAAATAGGATGTTGGAATATCGTCAGATGATACTGCAGCAGCCGAAAGGTTATAGAGAGAATAACTGAAGAGAGGACTTTCATGATAGGATGATACCGATACCGAGTCGGATTTAGGTTATAGATATTGTTAAATTGAAGAACAGGAGGTTTCATATAAGCCAGTCTTAGTGGACAGACTGCTATATCAATTAACAAGTGTAAAGGTCTTACAGGAACAGAATCGAGATAGTTCCTTCGATTTATAAAATATGAAAAATTTAAATACAATATAAAATGCATCTTCAATGTCAATTGAGGGTGCATTTTTTTGACATTACGGGAGTCATATGGTAAACTAGAACAAACTAGGCAATGAAGAGAAATATACCTATAGGGTACAGACTAAGTATAATGAGGTGAGCATAGTGGACAAGTATGAATATAAGTTGAAGACAGAACAGATGCTAAAACTTATGGAAAACGGTGCATACAACAGAGCCGCTGAGATTGCTGACAGCATTGATTGGAAGCGTGTCAGAAATGTAAATATGCTGTTAAACGTCAGCAATATATATGAGAAGATCAGAGATTACCGTAAGAGTTTTGGAGTTCTGAGAGCTGCCTATCATAGAACAGAGGGGAGCAGAAAGATATTATATCGCTTGTGTACTCTTGCGATAAAGGTTGGAAATCTGGAAGAGGCGATCGACTATTATGATGAATACGTACAGGCTGCGCCAAAAGATCCCAATCAGTACATCTTAAGATACCGCCTGTTGAGAGCACGGAGAGCTCCGATCGAGCAGCAGATCCGTGCGTTGGAGCAGTTCAAAAAAGCAGAGTATGTCGAAGAGTGGGCATACGAGCTGGCCAAGAGATATGAAGAAGCCGGGATGACAGCCGAATGTCTGGAAGAGTGTGATGATCTGATTCTGTGGTTCAGCGAAGGCAAGTATGTATACAAGGCTATGGAGCTGAAGATGCGATACAAGCCATTGACTCCGCTTCAGCAGGAAAAGTATGACAGAAGGCTGGAAGAAGCAGAAAAATCTTCAGAAAGAGAAGCGGAAAAACTGATTGATCTGGGCAGAATAAAAGCTGAGGAAGAAGAAAAGCGGAGAAGAGAGCAGGAAGAAGCTGCCCGCTATACAGAGGATATGCTGGAGCGTTCAGAGCAGATCGCAGAGTCGGAGAATGCCGAACTCAGTGAGGAGGAAGTGGCAGAGCAGCTGAAAAAAGCGGAGCCGTCGAAGAAGAAGCTGGGTGATACGATGAAGCTTGGCGAGGCACTTCAGAATCTTTTCCATACAGAAACAGAAGAAGCGCAGGAGCAGGAAGAGATTGAACTTTCAGAAGAGGATGCGGAAGAGTACGAAGAAGACATCGAAGAATTGGCAGAAGAGGACGCAGGACCGGTGGAAGGTGATGACGAGGAGAGTACAGGGGAAGATGATTGCTCAGATCTGGCAGAAGCGTTGGAAGAGATTGAGTCATTATCAGATCTGGAATTGCTGGATCAAGTGGCAGAGGAAGAAGTGATCGAAGAACCTGTAGAAGAGATCATTGAGGAGACGATCGAGACGAAAGTTAAGGAAGTTGACCTGAAAGAATTAGAAGAGCTGGCAGAACCGGAAACGGCAGATGCAGCAGATGTGGAAGTAATCGAGGAACCTGAAGTAGCAGAAGAGGCTGAGAAGGAAGATATGGAAAAAGAATCTATTAAATTAGAAGAAACAGAAATCAAAGAGGATGAGAGAATAGACGAGCCGGTTGACGATATACTTGATATTGATGATATTCTTGCTGAGTGGGAAGCCGCAGAGGGCGGTGTTGAACCGGAGGAAGTTCCGGAAGTGAATGAAGAGGATGTAGAGCAGATCGAGCGCAAGCCAAAGAGCCCGATCTTATCCCCGGATATCCAGAGGATGATCGATGAGATCGAAGGTGTGATTCCGGAAGAAGAGAGTGAGGAGATTCCGGTACACACGAGTACTTCTGTTGAACCTCTTGAGAATAAGGAGGAAGCGGCAGAGGAGTTTGGAATGGAATCGGAAGAGTTGACTCTGGAGGTTGACAGCGCAGAAGATTATGAGGATCTTCTGACAGAAGATGCAGCAGAGGAGTTGGAAGAGGAATTCGAAGAAGAACTGGATTATGAGGACGATTACGAATCGATTGCAGCAGGACTGCAGGAAGAGTTCAAGCCGACGCTGAGTGATGAACCGGATGATCGTGAGATCCCGGATGAAGAGCCTGTTGAGTCGGATATTCTGAGTTCTACGACACCGCTGAGCAGAAAAGAGACTGCGAAGCTGATCGCGACAGGAAAGACTGCACCGCTTCCGATGGATGAGATTGCAGATGCATTATCGATTTCCGATACAGGATTTTTGGTACACAGCCGCTATGACCTGTCCGGACAGGGCGCAAAAAGAGCAGGGCTGACAGAAGAGCAGAAGAAGCTGTTCTCCTACTTTGTTCCGGTGCGCGGCATGAGTGAACAGCTTGTGGATGTTTTGGAGCAGGACCGCAACTGTACGAACAGAAGAGGTACATCCAATACAGGCAACCTGCTGATCGTCGGAAACAAAGGCAACGGAAAGACGGTTCTTGCGGTTGATGTGGTCAAAGCGATCCAGAAGCAGAGAAAGATCCGTCAGGGAAGAGTTGCGATCATCACCGGAGAAGCGCTGAATAAGAAGAAGATCAGTGATATCATTGCCAAGCTGTACGGCGGAGCGCTGATCATTGAAAAAGCAGGAAAATTAAGTGAAAGAACGGTTGCGAAGCTGAACAAGGCGATGGAAAAGGATACAGGTGAGATGCTGATCGTATTGGAAGAGCAGAGAAAGCCGCTGGATCGGGTTCTTTCTTCCAATAGAGAATTCAGAAAGAAATTTACAAGCAGATTGGAAGTGCCGATCTTTGTAAATGACGAGCTGGTTACATTCGGTCAGACGTATGCACAGGAGAATGGATACCGGATCGACGAGATGGGAATCCTGGCATTGTACAGCCGTATCGATGCACTGCAGAGAGAAGATCATGCAGTGACAGTCGCAGAAGTAAAAGATATCATGGATGAGGCTATGGCGCATTCCCAGAAGGTATCTGCAAAGAAACTTGTAAAACGGGTACTTGGAAAGAATACAGACGATGCAGACCGCATTATTTTGACAGAAAAAGACTTTAATATTTAAATGGAAAGTGGAGGAAAGAGATTTCTTCCACTTTTTTTGAAAATATATACAAAAAAATAAAAAAGAAGTCCTTGGAAGAATTAGAAAATTATATAAAAAACGAAAGAATGTGAGGAGATATTATTGCGCTTTTTATGTCAAACAGGTGAGGATTTGTTACATATTGTGTACTGTTATCAAAATTAGAAAATTATTGTATAAAAAGGCGTTATATGTTGAAAAACGTAGAGAAATGTAGTAAATTTAAATAGATAGACGATGTTTATGAAATTTTTATAAACATCAGGGATTGGGGATGGAAGAGGATAAGGATATTATCCAATGTTTGAAAATAAGTAACACTTAGGAGGAGAGTTTTGTGGGAAAGAGTTTGAATCAAGCAAAAGCAAATGCGGTTCGATACACGAAGAAGAAGGTTGAGCACTGGCAGGTTGTTTCCCTTGCGCTGGCCGGATACGACGCAGTTTCTATTGTGATTGCATTTTTTCTGGCACTGTGGTTTCGGTTTGACTGCAGATATTCTATGATCCCAAAGGAATTTTTGGGAGCATACCTTAAATTTATTGGTATTTATGTCATATTTTCGTTATTCGTATTTTGGCGTCTACGTCTGTACAACAGTATCTGGAGATTTGCAAGCTATAGTGAGTTAGTACGTATGATAGTTGCAACAGGTATTTCAAGTTTGTTTCATTGTACAGGTATGACGCTTTTTTTTGGCAGAATGCCGCTTTCGTATTATTTTTTCGGAACGGTGATCCAGTTTGGTATGACGCTGATGGTACGTTTTGCCTATCGTTTCGTTTTACTGGAGAGAAGTAAGCGGCGTAAAACGGAAGAGATCGCAAAAGCGAAGCGGGTACTTCTGATCGGGGGGCGGAAAGGCCGGTCAGATCATCCTGCGGGATATCAAGACCGCAAAAGAGCTGAAGGATATTGTCTGCTGTATTATTGACGATAATCCGAATAAATGGGGAAGATACATCGAAGGGGTGCCGATCGTCGGCGGTCGGGACGATATCTTATCGTGTGTGGAACGCTATAAGATCGACAAGATCATTGTAGCAGTACCGAGTGCTACGGCAGAGGAAAAAAGAGATATTCTGAACATCTGTAAAGAGACGGGATGTGAGCTGAAAAACCTGCCGGGCGTGTATCAGTTCCTGACCGGAGAGGTCAAGGTAAGCGCTCTGCGGGATGTCGACGTGGAGGAGCTGCTGGGACGGGAGCCGATCAAAGTAAATATGGAAGAGATTCATGCGTTTATTCATGGCAAAAAGGTGATGGTGACCGGAGGAGGCGGAAGTATTGGATCCGGACTCTGTCGTCAGATCGCATCGTATCAACCGAAACAGTTAATCGTGTTTGATATTTATGAAAACAATGCATATGATATTCAGCAGGAGTTGAAAAAGAAATATCCGGATCTGGATCTGGTGGTCCTGGTTGGCTCCATTCGGGATTCCAGACGGATCAATTCGGTATTTGCGACGTATCGGCCAGATGTGGTCTATCATGCGGCAGCGCATAAACATGTACCGCTGATGGAGGACAGTCCATGTGAATCCATCAAAAATAATGCAATCGGAACGTATAAGACTGCCTATGCGGCGCTGATGAACGGCTGTCAGAGATTTGTCCTGATCAGCACGGATAAGGCGGTCAATCCGACGAATATCATGGGAGCAAGCAAGCGCCTGTGTGAGATGATCATCCAGTCCTTTGATCGCATGATCAAAGAGGGCACACCGGAAAAGCTGCCAATCCTGTATGCCCATGCAGATGATGAAGACGGAGCAATGGTGCAGCAGGAATTCCCGAAAGATATCAAGACAGAGTTTGTGGCAGTCCGTTTTGGAAATGTGCTGGGAAGCAATGGTTCTGTGATCCCGCTGTTTAAAAAACAGATCGAAGAAGGCGGACCAGTCACGGTGACTCATCCAGATATTATCCGTTATTTCATGACGATTCCGGAAGCGGTCAGCCTTGTCCTGCAGGCAGGGACATATGCGCATGGTGGGGAAATCTTCGTATTGGATATGGGAAGTCCGGTGAAGATCGATACTTTAGCAAGAAACCTGATCAAGCTGTCCGGACTGAAACCGGATGTCGATATCAAGGTGGAATATACGGGATTAAGACCGGGAGAAAAGCTCTATGAAGAGAAACTGATGGCAGAAGAGGGGCTGAAGAAGACGAGGAATGAACTGATCCATATCGGGTGTCCGATTCCGTTTGAAGTCGAAACGTTCTTAAAAGAGTTGGAGACGTTGATGGATATGGCATATACAAATGCAGAGGATATCCGTGAAAAAGTGGCGGAAGTTGTAACGACTTATCACCCGGCGGGAGAACACGGAAGCGAGAAAAAAGGTGAAGTGTATGAGAAGCTGCTGGAGGGAAGAAAGTGAAGTGCAGCAGAAGTTGGCATAGATAAGATAAAAATAAATTGCTGAATGATAAAAGAGGAAAAACAATGGAATTAAAACCTTTTGAAAATAAAGTATGGCTATCATCTCCTACAATGCATGGAGAAGAATTGAAATATATGACAGAAGCATATGAAACAAACTGGATGTCTACAGTTGGCAAAAATATTGATGAGGTAGAGCGTCTTACCTGTGAGAAAATCGGTTGTAAATATTCGGTTGCATTGTCTGCCGGCACAGCAGCACTTCATATGGCAATGAAGCTGGCTGGCATAAAACCAGGAGATCGCGTGTTTTGTTCTGATGTGACATTTGATGCGACAGTAAATCCAGTGGTGTATGAAGGTGGAGTTCCAGTATTTATCGATACGGAGTATGATACCTGGAATATGGATCCCGTTGCTTTAGAGAAAGCATTTGAATTGTATCCCGAGGTAAAAGTGGTTGTAGTGGCACACCTTTACGGTACACCCGGAAAAATCGATGAGATTAAAGAAATCTGCGACAGACATGGAGCAGTCATAATAGAAGATGCTGCAGAGTCACTCGGAGCAACTTATAAAGATGTGCAGACCGGAAATTTTGGCGATTACGGTGTGATTTCTTTCAATGGAAATAAGATCATTACAGGATCATCAGGAGGAATGCTGCTTACAGATGATCTGGAAGCAGCGAATAAAGTTCGTAAATGGTCTACTCAGGCAAGGGAGAATGCTCCATGGTATCAGCATGAGGAGCTGGGATATAATTATCGCATGAGTAATGTGATTGCGGGTGTGGTCAGAGGACAGTACTCATATCTGGAGGAGCATATCGCAACAAAAAAAGCAATTTATGAGAGATATAAAGAAGGATTTAAAGATTTACCGATTGAAATGAATCCATATGACGAGAACGTATCAAAACCGAATTTCTGGCTGTCTTGCATGTTGATCAATCCGGAGGCAATGTGTAAACAGGTCCGTGGAGAGCAGGAAGCGCTATATATCAGCGAAGCGGGTAAGACCTGTCCGACAGAAATATTAGAGACATTGGCAGAATACAATGCAGAAGGGCGTCCAATCTGGAAACCAATGCATATGCAGCCGATTTACAGGATGAACGGCTTTGTCACCCGCGAAGGGGATGGAAGAGCAAAGACGAATGCATACATTTCCGGGGGTGCAGTTGGAAAAGATGGAATGCCGTTGGATGTTGGAATGGATCTGTTTCACAGAGGATTGTGCCTGCCGAGTGACAATAAGATGACAGTAGAAGAGCAGGATGTCGTGATTGAAATTATAAGAAAATGTTTTAAGTAAAAAGGATGAAAAAAATTGAGTGATTTGAAAGGAAATATACTCATGCATAAAAAAGGGGTTTATGAAAAATATATTAAAAGGCCGCAGGATATGTTGTGTGCGTTGTTGGCACTTATAGTTCTTTCACCTATTTTATTTATTACAGCATTTTTAGTTAGGGTGAAACTTGGAAGTCCGGTTATTTTTAAACAGGAACGGCCAGGATTAAATGGAAAAATATTTACACTTTATAAATTCCGAACAATGACAGATGAAAGAGATTCGGAAGGAAATCTTCTTCCGGATGAAGTGCGTCTCACAAAGTTTGGAAAATTACTTAGAAGTACAAGTTTGGATGAACTTCCAGAATTGTTAAATATTCTTTTTGGAGATATTGCGGTTATTGGACCAAGACCGTTATTAGTAGAATATTTGCCGAGATATAATGCAGAACAAAGACGCAGGCATGAAGTACGCCCGGGATTAAGTGGCTTGGCACAGGTGAATGGAAGAAATGCGATTAGTTGGGAAGATAAATTTAAGTATGATGTGCAGTATGTGGATCATGTAACATTTTTAGGAGACTGGAAAATTATATTTCAGACGATATTGAATGTAATAAAACGAGATGGTATTAATTCTGAGACAGCTGCAACAATGGAAGTGTTTATGGGAACAGAAGAAAAGGTAGAGGAAAATGTCTAAGAAATTAGTGATTATTGGCGCTAGCGGGCATGGAAAGGTAATTGCAGATATAGCACTGAAAACAGGATATGAAGTTGTTGGTTTTTTGGATGATAATGAGACTGTAGAAGAAAACTGTGGATTTCCTGTTTTAGGAAAGATTAAAGATGTTGCGAAATACAAAGAGCAATGTGAATTTGTAATTGCTATCGGAAATAATAGTATTCGAGAGAAAATTGCAGAGCAATATGATATACAATGGGCAACGTTAATTCATCCAACGGCAGTGATCGGTATAGATGTACAGGTTGGTGAAGGAACTGTGGTTATGGCAAATGCAGTTATTAATCCATGTGCAAGTATTGGAAAACATTGTATTATAAACACTGGTGCAATTGTAGAACATGATAATGATTTAGAGGATTATGTACATATCTCTCCCAATGCAACACTGGCAGGAACAGTTTGTATTGGGAGAAAAACGCATATAGGTGTAGGTGCGTGTGTGAAAAATAATATCACTATTGCAGGGAATGTGGTAGTAGGTGCAGGAGCTGCAGTTGTGAAGGATATTACAGATGCTGGTGTGTATGTGGGAGTGCCGGCAAGGAGAATGAGATAGATGAAGAGAATCTTGATTTTAGCAAATTTTGATGTCGGATTATATAAATTTCGAAAAGAATTGATTCAGGAACTTTTGAATCAGGGGAATGAAGTGTATATATCACTTCCTGACGGAGAACTTGTGCGCAGCTTAGAAAAGATGGGGTGCAAGTTTGTTAATACTGCGGTGGACCGCAGAGGGATCAATCCAAAGACAGATGCGAAGTTAATGTTCTTTTATAAAAAGCTGATTAGAAAACTGCATCCGGATTTGGTCATTACTTATACAATTAAACCGAATATTTACGGCGGTTTGATGTGCCGTATGCTTCGTGTGCCATACGCAGTCAATATTACAGGACTTGGAACGGCATTCCAAAGCGAAAGTGCAGTAAAAAAATTAGTGACATTTTTATATAAGATTGCTTTGAAAAAAGCAAAAGTAGTATTTTTTGAAAATATAGGAAACAAGCAGACCTTTTTAGATTTGCACATATTAAAAGAAAAACAGATATGTGTGTTGAATGGTGCGGGTGTGAATCTTGCGGAATATCCATTCTGTGAGTATCCTTCAGAAAATGAGACTCGCTTCTTGTTTATCGGACGTGTGATGAAAGAAAAAGGGGTGGACGAATTATTTGAGGCAGCAGAGAGGATTAAAAAGCAACATTCTGATGTCTTTTTTGATGTTGTGGGACCGATGGAAGATGATTACAAGTCACGAATCGAAGAGCTTGTAAAAAAGGGTGTGGTTGTGTATCACGGATACCAAAAAGATGTCAAACCGTTTATTGAGAACTGTCACTGCTTTGTATTGCCGTCTTATCATGAGGGAATGGCAAATACACTTTTGGAAGCCGGGGCGATGGGCAGACCACTGATTACATCTAATATACATGGATGTTTGGAAGCAGTGGAAGAAGGAAGAAACGGATATCTGGCTGAAGCGAAAAATGCGGAATCGCTTTTAGAGCAGATGGAGAAGTTCCTTGCGCTTGCATATGAAGAGAGAAAAGGAATGGGACAGGCATCAAGAGAAGTGGTGCAGGAGAAGTTTGATAAGAAAAAGGTTGTAGGGAAAACGATAAGGGAGATAGAGAGATAGATGGCAGAGCCGAAGATAAGTATAATAGTGCCGGTTTATAATGTGGAAGAATATTTGGAAAAATGTATAGAAAGTTTGATTGGTCAGACATATACAAATATTGAAATTATATTTATTTATAATAAATCGACAGACAATTCTTTGCAAAAATTGCAGCAGTATCAAAAAAAAGATTCTAGAATTTTAATTGTTGAAAAAGAAAATGAGGGTGTATCAGTTGCTAGAAATAGAGGATTGAATTTAGCAACAGGAGAATATATTATGTTTGTTGATTCAGATGATTGGATTGATTTAGAGAATTGTGAGAAAGCTCTCAAAACAATTGAAGAAGAGCAGGCAGATATATTGATGTGGTCATACGTGAGAGAATTTCAAAATCAATCTTTGAAAAAAGAAATTTTCTCTGAGGAAAAACTAATTTTCTCGGAGAAAGATACAAGAAAAATTCATAGACGATTTATAGGTGTTTTAGATGAAGAAATGGCAAGACCAGAAAATGCGGATGCTTTATGTACAGTTTGGGGAAAACTGTATAAAAAAGAGCTTATTGTGAATAATCATATTTCATTTGTGGAGCTTCAAGAGATTGGAACATATGAAGATGGATTGTTTAATTTGGAAGTGTTTAATTTTACGAAAAAAGTTGTCTATGTAAATCAATTTTATTATCATTACCGAAAGACAAATAATGCATCAATTACATCGAGGTATAAGCCTAATTTGGTAGAACAATGGCAGAATTTATTTGGTAGAATGGAACGGTATATTGAATGTAATCATCTTGGAACAGAGTATAAAAAAGCATTAAATAATAGAATTGCAATGAGCATTTTAGGGTTAGGATTAAATGAGATGAATAGTGAAAAAAGTAATTTGCAAAAGTTAAAAACTATTCAACGAATTATTTCTCAAACTAGTTATAGAACAGCTTATAAGGCACTACAGTTGAAATATTTTCCGTTGCATTGGAAAGTGTTTTATGGATGTGCCAAGTATAAATGTGGTTTAGGAATATATATGTTACTTTTTATGATTAAAAAAATTATTTCAAATTAATGGAGAGGTTGTATGAAAAATCCAAAAGTATCGATTATTATGGGAATTTACAATTGTGAGCAAACATTAGGAGAAGCAATTGAATCTATAGTTGCTCAGAATTTTTCGGATTGGGAGTTGATTTTATGTGATGATGGATCACAAGATTTAACATATAAAGTGGCAAGAAAGTATCAGCAACTTTATCCTCAAAAAATTGTATTACTCCAAAATAAAAAAAATATGGGACTAAATTATACATTAAATTATTGTCTTAAAAAAGCAAAAGGGGAATTTATTGCTCGAATGGATGGAGACGATGTGTGTGTGAATACTAGATTAGAAAAGGAAGTTCAATTTTTAGAACAGCATCCTGAATTTGCAGTGGTTAGTTCGCCTATGATTATGTTTGATGAAAAAGGAGAGTGGGGGAGAACGACAGTTATAGAATATCCACAAGTAAATGATTTTTGCAAACATAGTCCGTTTTTTTGTCATGCAGCAAGTATGATTAGATACGAAGCTATAAAATCTGTTGGAGGATATACTGAGAATTCTAAATTTTTGAGAGTGGAAGATTGTAATCTTTGGTTCAAACTTTATGCAAGAGGATATAAAGGAGCGAATTTGAAAGAACCGCTGTATATGATGAGAGATGATAGAAATGCAACGCACCGTAGAAATTTTCGAGCAAGAATTAATGGATGTTATGTGATGTTAGATGGTTTTAAGCTTTTGCATATGCCATGGTATAAATACATATATGTAATAAAAAATAGTGTGGTTGAACTTGGTAAATGTATAATACCTAATAAAGTGTATGATTATGTGCATAGAAAAAAATATAATAGGTGATAGAAAATGACGGGAATGGAAAGATTAGATTGGTGGCATGTAATATTTTTTATTATACTTATATTATTATTGGTATATTTTTCAGAATATACTCGTGCAAAAGTTTTTGAATTTTTAGCATGTGCAATAATGATAATTGTTTCGGGATTAAGACATGGATATATTGATACAAGGGCATATAGACAGGGATTTTTGTCAATGGATGTTTCCAGTGTTTTAAATGTTGATTTTTTGTTACATGGAACAAGCAAGGATAAAGGGTTTAGTGTTATTTCAGCAGTGATAAAAATTTTCACACAAAATAGTCAAGTGTTTTTGTTTGTTTTTGCATTAATAACAGTAGGATGCTTATTTTATGGTTTGATAAATAATGTTGAGAACAAAACATTTGTAATATTTTTATTTATTTGCACGGGATGCTATCTTGATACAATGAATGGTTTAAGGCAAGCATTTGTGATTGCAATCTTATTGGTAATGTTGCCGAGACTGATAGAAAAAAAAAGGCTATTTAGAGCAGTAATATTGATTTTATTACTATCAACGATTCATGGTTCAGCGCTTGTTTTTATACCGATATATTTTATCGCAGATAAGAAACCTTGGTCTAGTGCAACATGGTTACTTACAATAGTTTCGTTGATTTGTTTTGTATTTTTTAATAGTGGAGTTGGAGCAATGTTGTCTGAATTATTAGATGGGACAACTTATGGGAATAGTTATGGTGCAATGATTTTAGAAGGAGATACAAGTACAAATATTCTAAGAGTTTGTGTAGCCGTAGTTCCATTAATACTATCATTTGTAACAAGAAAATATAAAGAAAAAGATTTTGAACTGTATCGCATATGCTTTAATATGTCGCTTATTAATGCGTTTTGTTGGCTGTTTTCGCTTAGGGTAATATTTTTCTATAGGTTAGCAACATACTTTCAGCCATACATGATTTTGCTTCTTTGCTATGAATTGTACTTCTTAAAGAACAGTAATAACAGAAAAATTCTAAAATTTGCAGCGGTTCTACTATTTTTGGTATGGCATATATACAGTTTATATGTGATAGGAGAACAATTTTTTGTTGGTTATTTAAAGTATTGATATGAAAAGGAGAAAAGAGTGAAAAGAAAAGTCGCAGTTCTTTTACATGGGTTGGGAAGTAATGGAATAGATACATTATATGCAAATTTAGCGGAATATTGGAATTATGACAATTTGGAAATTACATATTTTCTAGCAGTAGATAAGGAAGCAAAACAATTCTGGGAAAAACGCGTTTCTCAGACTTTTGTTAGAATAGTACATATTACCGATTTGGATGGAAGAAAACTTTATCAATGGCCAATTAACCTTTATAAAAATTTGAAAGAATATGGACCGTTTGATGTAATTCATGTGAATATGGACATGTTAAATGGTATAAATCTGATTGTTGCCAAATGTGCAGGTATAGAGAAGCGAGTATGCCATGCACATACTTCTGGAAATATAGAAGGAAATACTCGGATTAAAAAAATATATATAAGTTTGATGAAGATTTTTATTCAGATTTTTTCTACTGATAGAATTGCTTGTTCTGATGTGGCTGGTAATTATTTTTTTTGGAGGGGGATACGAGCTTTTGTATAATGGAATAAGTCTTGAGAGTAAAGTAAAAAAGTGTGACTTAAATATAGATAGTCCTGTTTTTATTACAGTCGGAAGAATTGTATCTCCCAAAAGACCTATGTTTATTATAGAACTTATGCATGAGATTTTAATGAGAAAGAAAAATGCTAAATTACTTTGGATTGGAGCGGGTAACTTAGAAGAGAAAGTGAAGGAAGAAGCGAAGAAAAGAGAAATTTTTGAGAATATTGATTTTTTAGGAATGCAGGATAATGTGAATAAATTTTTAAATGAAGCAGATTATTTTTTGCTTCCGTCATTATATGAGGGACTTAGTCTAGCGCTAGCAGAAGCACAGGCGGCTGGATTGAATTGTTTCGTATCAGACACCGTTTCAAGATTGTCGGATTGTGGTGGCTGTATTTTTTTACCATTGGAGAAAGATGCTAAATATTGGGCAAATGAATTTGTAGTTATATAGATAGCAGGACATATCAACAAATTGATGAAAAGAAATTGAAAAAATTTGATATAAAAGAAATGGCTAATGTATTAGAAGAAATATATGCCCGATAATTAAGGGAGGAAAATTTGATGAAAAGCATACTATTTTTAATACCTTCATTAGGTGGGGGAGGAGCAGAACGAGTATTAGTCAATTTGGTAAATAACCTTGACAAAAGGAAATATAAAATATCGGTACAAACTTTATTTGATATTGGAGTGAATAGGAAATATTTGGACAAGAATATTGAGTATATTCCGGGAATGAAAAAACAGTTTCCAGGTAATACGAAAATTTTGCAATTGTTTTCACCTAGAATGCTGTATAGGTGGATAATAAAGAAGAAATATAATATTATCATTTCGTATTTGGAAGGACCAACAGCACGAATAGTATCAGGATGTATGTTTCCAGAAACTAAATTAATAAGTTGGATTCATGTGGAACAGCTTTCTAAGAAAGCAGCATCTCATAGCTTTAGGAGTTATGAGGAAGCGTTGGAATGTTATAATAAATACGATTTGACGGTATGTGTTGCAGAGAGTGTAAAAAATGACTTTTGTTCTATTTTTCCAATTGATAATCCGTGTGTTGTTCTTTATAACACAAATGAAGATGATAAAATTATTCAATGTGCAAATGAGGGACAGAGCGATTTTGTGAAACCAAAAGAAACTACAATATTCTCGGTGGCACGTTTACGAAAAGAGAAAGGATTTGATCGTTTAATTGAAGCTCATAAAAGCCTTTTACAAGATGGATTACTACATCAAATTTTTGTTTTAGGAGAAGGATCAGAGAAAGACTATTTACAAGAGGAAATTGCTAAATTTGAAGTTTCAAAGACATTCCATTTGATGGGTTTTAAAAACAATCCGTACAAGTATGTGGCAACTGCAGATTTGTACATATGTCCTTCGCTTAGAGAAGGTTTTAGTACAGCAGTAACAGAAGCACTAATTTTAGGAATTCCGGTGGTAAGTACATGTTGTAGTGGTGCACATGAACTATTAGGTACAAATAATGAATATGGGATTGTAACAGAAAATAGTACACAGGGAATTTATCAGGGACTAAAAAAAATATTAAGCAATCCTAATTTACTGGAACATTATAAAGAAAAAGCGGTAGAGCGAGGAAAATATTTTTCGAAAGAAAACACGGTTAAAGCTGTTGAAAAGATATTAGATACACTATAATTTAATAGGTAACAGAAAGGAAATAAAAGAATGAAAGTTGTAATTTTAGCTGGTGGTTTTGGTACAAGAATCTCGGAAGAATCAGCGTTTAAGCCTAAGCCGATGATTGAAATAGGGGAAATGCCAGTTTTATGGCATATTATGAAAGGATACTCTCAGTATGGATTTAATGAGTTTATTATATGTGCAGGATACAAACAACATGTAATCAAAGAATGGTTTGCAGATTACTTTCTCCACACATCTGATGTAACATTTGATTTTACAAATGGAAATGAAATGATTGTACATAATAAGCATACAGAATCTTGGAAAGTTACCATAGTTGATACAGGCTTGAACACACAGACTGGCGGACGTGTGAAGCGCATTAAGAAGTATGTAGGAGATGAACCATTTTTGCTTACATATGGAGATGCAGTTAGTGATGTGAATATTCAGGAGTTAGTAGAATTCCATAAAAACCATGGGAGAATAGGTACGGTGTCCGTTTATAATTTTGGACAGAATAAAGGAGTATTGGAGTTAGGAGAAGATGGAAGCGTTGCAGCATTTAGAGAAAAAAGTGATTTGGACGGAGACCTAATCAATATAGGATTTATGGTGTTCGAACCTCAGTTGTTTGACTATATTGCAGATGATTTTACTGTATTTGAAAAAGAACCAATGCTAGGGTTAGTAGAGAAACATGAGTTGATGAGTTATGTACATACAGGGTATTGGCAATGCATGGATACACTCCGCGAAAAACAGAAATTGGAAGAGCTATGGCAGAGTAATAAAGCACCATGGAAGACATGGGAGTAGGAGGAAAAAGCGTGTTTGATATAGGGTTTTATAAAAATAAGCGTGTACTTGTTACTGGACATACAGGATTTAAAGGTTCGTGGTTGTGTAAAATGTTAGTGAATGCTGGAGCAGAAGTAACGGGATATTCTTTAAAACCACCAACGAATCCATCATTATTTCAAATATCAGGTATAGAAAAAGATATAAAGTCTGTAATAGGAGATATTAGAGATATTGTATATTTAAAAGAGGTATTTAAAGAAACACAACCAGAAATAGTGTTTCATTTAGCGGCACAACCAATTGTGAGAGATAGTTATAAAGAGCCTGTATATACGTATGAAACAAATGTAATGGGAACAGTGAATGTTTTGGAGTGTGTTCGTCTGAACCCATGTGTGAAATCATTCTTGAATGTGACAACAGATAAAGTTTATTTGAATAGAGAGTGGGAATGGGGATATAGAGAAAATGAAGAATTAGATGGATTTGATCCATATTCAAATTCAAAATCATGCTCGGAATTGGTAACGCATTCTTATAAAAATAGTTTCTTTGAAGAGAGACAAGTAGCAATATCAACAGCAAGGGCAGGAAATGTCATTGGTGGTGGTGATTTCGCAAATGACAGAATCATTCCAGATTGTATTCGTTCGGCAATTGAGAGAAAAAATATTGTTGTTAGAAATCCATTTTCAACGAGACCATATCAACATGTATTGGAACCTCTTTATGCATATTTAATGATTGCAGCAATGCAATATGAAGACATAAAATATGCAGGATATTATAATGTGGGCCCTGATGATATGGATTGTTTCCAAACGGGAGCCTTAGTTGATTTGTTCGTGAAAAAGTGGGGAGATGATTTGAAATGGATTAATCAGTATGATGGAGGACCACATGAAGCAAATTTCTTAAAACTTGACTGTGCAAAATTGAAAAATGTATTTGGTTGGAAGCCGCGATGGAATTTGGAGCAAGCAATTGAGATGGTTGTGGAATGGAGTAAATGCTGGATTTCTGGTGGGGATATCAGATCGTGTATGGATAGAGAGATTGAAAGTTTTTTAAATAACCACTAAGGAGAACAAGAAAAAATGAAAAATGTAGTAATAACGGGAGCAGATGGTTTTGTTGGAAGCTATACAACAGAATATTTTTTAGAACAAGGTGTACAGGTACTTGCACTTGGACGAAGTGAAACTCCAAAGAGATTGACGAAACATGATAATCTAATATATAAGCAATGCGATATTGCAAATATAGAAGAATTGAATGTTGTTATGGCTGATAAAAGTTATGACACATTTATTCATTTTGCGTGGGCAGGATCTGCTGGAACGGAAAGGGTTAATTATAATCTTCAAATGCAAAATGCTTTGAATACAGTAGAATGTTTAAAGATAGCGAAAGCGCAGGGATGTAATAGATTCATCTGTGCTGGAAGTATTATGGAATACGAAGTAGAAGCAGCTGTTCATAGTCAGGAAAGCCGTCCGGGAATGGGATATATTTATGGAATGGGTAAACATATCGCACATTGTATGTGTAAATCAGTAGCAGCAGAAATTGGGATTGATTTAATTTGGCCGATGATTACAAATGCATATGGACCAGGAGAATTATCTCCAAGATTTGTAAATACGACTATCAGAAAAATCATCAATAATGAACCGCTTCAATTTACAGCGGCAACACAGAATTATGACTTCGTATATATCACAGATGTAGCAAAAGCTTTCTACTTAATTGCTAAAAATGGGAAACCATTTTGCGAATATATGATAGGAAGTTCAAATGCACGTCCACTGCGAGAGTTTATTTTGGAAATGCAGCAAGCATTAGCACCAGATGCTGTGCCGATATTTGGAGATGTACCATTTACAGGAACAAATATGTCATTAAATGTGTTTGATTCAAGTAAAACGGAAAAAGATTGTGGATTTAGAGCAGAAATTAGCTTTGCAGAGGGAACAAGATTAACAATGGAATGGATGGAAAAAACATGGAGGGACTAAAATGGTTCAAAAATTTGATTTTCAAGAGTTAGACTTAAAAGGAGCATATCGAATTACCCCTTTTTTTGCTTCTGATGATAGAGGAGGATTGATTAAGGATTATAATATTGATGTCTTCGATGAACATGGAATTACCCATAATTTAAAAGAAGTTTTTTATACAATTTCAAAAAAAGGTGTGATTAGGGCAATTCATTTCCAGTTGGGAAAACAACAGGCGAAATTAGTACGTTGTATTAGCGGGCATGTTTATGACGTGATTGTAGATTTGCGTCCAGATTCACCCACATATGGTCAGTGGAGAGGGTTCCATTTAACAGGAGAAAATATGGAAATGTTATTAGTTCCAGAGTGCTTTGGACATGGATATTTGGTGTTGGAAGACTCTGTTGTAAGTTATAAATGTGCAGAAGTTTTTTGGGGCAAAGGAGATTCCGGAATTATGTATAATGATCCGGATATTGATATAGAATGGCCATTCGATAGTATTAATGGGATTAATAATCTGATTATTAGTGATAAAGATTTACATTTGATGAGCTTTAAGGAATATACAGAAAATTGTGGAAGATGGTGTGAGAGATGAAAATAAGTATAATCACAACAGTATATAAAGCAGAAAAAGATTTACCACGTTTATTAGATTCTATGAAAGCACAAAAAAGTAAAGATTTAGAATTTTTTCTTATAGACAATGGATCGCCAGATAGTTGTGGAGAAATATGTAAAGAATATGCCGAAACAGATTCAAGATTTACTGTTTATAGTTTGGAGGAGAATATAGGATATATTCGTGCTAGAAATTTAGGAATTCAAGAATGTCAAGGTGACTATATTGGATTTTGTGATTCAGATGATTATTTAGAATTGGAAGGATATGATAAAGCAATAAGAAAAATACAAGAGACAAATTGTGATTTGTATATTACAGCATATAAAACAATATCAAGAGGTGAACCGATTGTGAGTAATCCACCCTATGAATCGGGTGTTTACAAGGGAAAAGAGATTATGAATACGCTTTTTAGCCAAACGTGCGGAAGATTACAAGAGAGACCTGCACTTCATGGATTTGCGTGGAAACAAATTTTTCGAAAGGAGATATTTAAAGAGTTTCATTTAGAATTTATGCCAGATCTGCAACCATACGAAGATCAAATATTAAATATGGATTTTATGAAGCATAGTAATAGTGTACTTATAGATAATACGGTGATTTATAACTATATAGTAAATGTAGAGTCTATTACTGCAAAATTATCTAGAAATTTTAACTTGGAAAATGAATGGGAACGAATTAGACTATTTTATGAAGAAAAAATGAAACGTTGTATAGTAGCAGAACATTTTGAAGCTTGCAACAATCAAATGCTGGATTTTATTTATGTAATGTTTCTGAATGCGGCGAAAAAAAAAGATAGATATATTGTCTCTATGTCAAGAGAAATTAAGGAAAAAATAGATAGAAAAATACTGATAGACATAATTAGGGGGACATCGAGAGAGAAAGATAAAGTAAAAAAATTTGTTTGTTGGAGCATTATGCATGAGCAGTATACTCTAATGATCTTATGTATGAGAATGTTACTAAAAATACGAGGATAGTTATGAAACGAAGACAATTTACATGGAATACAATTACAACAATGTTGAATCTAATAATTCAATTTGGTCTGAGCTTTTTTTTGACATCATATTTAGTACGAACTGTGGGTGATGTGGCTTATGGTTTTTTTACAATGGCAAATACAGTTATTAATTATGCTTTGATTGTTACAAATGCCTTGAATTCGATGTCAGCACGTTTTATAGGAATTGGGATACATAGTAAGAATACAGAGAAGGCTTGTTATTATTATTCATCTGTTTTTTTTGCAGATTTGTTATTTGCGTTAAGCATACTAGTACCTAGTAGCATGGCGATATACAACTTGGATAGTTTAATTAATATACCGATTGAATTAGTTCATGAAGTGAAAATATTATTTTTTGTAGTGTTTCTGAATATGTGTTGTAATGTGATTTTTTCAGTGTTTGGGTGTGTATATACAATAAAAAATCGAATAGATATTCTATCCACCTTGCAAATAGTGTCAAATTTAATGAAGGCTGCATTATTAATTTTTCTATATAGCTTATTTAAAACATCTATCGTATATTTGGGAATTGCTACGTTGGTCGCAACACTTGTTGTTGCAGGAGGTAATATTTTCTTTATAAAAAAATACCTTCCAGAACTAAAACTATCAATACATTTAGCAAAGCTAAAACAAGTAAAGGAAATTATTTCATCTGGGATATGGAATTCTTTCAACCAGTTAAGTATCACTTTATTAAATGGTTTGGATTTAATTATCGCAAATTTAATGGTAAGTGCACAAGCTATGGGAGTATTGTCTATAGCTAATACGATACCGGGTGTGATATCTACTTGTATTAGCGCATTGGCAAACTTGTTTACCCCTAAATTTTTAGAATATTATTCACATAGGGATTATCAAAAATTGTTGATTGAAGTGAAAGAAAGTATAAAATTTATGACTGTAATCTCATGCATGCCAATTAGTTTTTTGATTGCGTTTGGTGTTCCTTTTTTTGAATTATGGACTCCTGATACAGATATTCGGATGGTGTATACGCTTTCTGTTTTGGTACTTTTGCCACAGTTTTCAGGGGGGGCAATTAATAGTATGAACTATTTATATACCGTGGCAAATAAAGTGAAATGGCAAGCAATTGTATTGTTTGTGGCTGGAATTACAAATGTGGTGGCAGTTTTTACTCTTTTGAAATTTACAGATTTAGGAGTATATGCAATTGCAGGAGTGAGTGCAATATTAGGATTTGTGAGAAACTTTTGTTTTAATGCGCCGTATGCGGCGTATTGTATCAAACAGCCCAAATACATTTTTTGGCCAGATATGTTAAAGTCTTGTGGAAGTCTTATCTTTAGTGTATGCGTAGGTATTGGTGTGAATCACTTTTTTTCCTTAGACTCTTGGTTTAAACTCATTCTTATAGGCGGTTGTTGTACTATTTTCACAGGACTGATAACGGCGTTACTTGTGTTAAGCAGGACACAGAAAAAGCAAATATGTGAGAAAATAATAATGAGAAATTAGGAGATATATGATATGGGAATAAAATCTTTTGTCAAGAAAAATCCAAGATTATCAAAGGCTGTATTTAATATTTTATATAGGGATATCGCAAAGAAACAATATAAACAAAATAAAAATATGTTGTGTCGATTGAGAAAATGGAAAGGGAAATATCAAGGAAAAAGATGTTTTATTGTAGGGACTGGACCAAGTCTTACGGTTTCTGATTTGGAATTGCTCTCAAATGAAATTACATTTGCTACAAATCGGATTTATGAATTGTTTGATAAAACGTCTTGGCGGCCGACTTTTTATGTAAATCAAGATCATAAATTGATTCAAACGTATGAAGAAAAAATAAAAACGGTTGGGGCAGAAGCAGTATTTCTGCCGATTGAGTATAAAGAAAATTTTAATGGAGAAAGGTATAACTTTTTTGTTTTGAGACATAAAGAGTTTTATCCGAAAAAAGCACCATTTAGTTATGATATAGAAAAGTATTTGGCACAAGGATTTACAGTTACATATGGAGCGATTCAAATTGCTATGTATATGGGATTTACGCAAATATATCTTTTGGGAATAGATCACAATTATGCTATTTCTAGAGATAGTAAAGGAAGACCGATTCGCCAGGAGAATGTTGGTGATAGTTATGCTGCTGGAATTTCTTCATATGTGAATATGCAAAACTTACCGAGAGTAGAAGAAACAACAGTTTCATATGAAACAGCGGAAGAAGTTTCGAAAAAGCAACGGGTTAGAATATACAATGTTACTCGTGGTGGGAGATTAGAAGCATTTGAGAGAATGAGTTTAGAAGAAGTTTTGGAGGTTGAAGTTTGAAACAAAGAGGTAGTGGTTAGAGAAAAATAAAATTGCATAGCAAACAAACCATCCTTAGGGTGGTTTCAAAAAAAGTAAATATAGACACGACACTTAATTCATGGCAGGTGTAAGATCATCTTTGATAATATAACCACGTTGTTTTAATAAATTAAGAGCCTGTGAGGTGGTCAGTACTTTTGATTCGTTCACAGGACGTGATTCACGAAAGCCTTCCGCTGTATAAGGTTTTAAATCTGAGAGTATGTGCCAGATAGCGGTCAGGAGCATACGGCAGATTGCAATGATGGCTTTCTTGTGACCACGACGTGCTTTTATACGTTTATAGCGGTCAGTTATTTCCGGATGTTTCTTAGAACGTAATAAACCATTTGCAACTTGTACCAGAACTGGTTTAAAATAAGAACCAGCACGGGAAATTCGAGTTGATTTGATTTTTTTGTTGCTTTGGTCATTGCGCGGACAACATCCTGCCCATGAAACGAGGTGCTTTGCTGAGGGGAAAACAGACATATCACCACCGATTTCAGAAAGGACTTGGATGGCAGTCATAGGATTTTTGTCAAATCCAGGAACTGTGCGGATCAGATCAAGAGCAGCCTGATATTTATCAGAGAGACGAAGGATTTCCTGTTCTATTTCTTCAAGATGCTTTTCTAATTCATCAATGTGGTTGAGACACTGACGAAGTTTTACGGCCTGTTCAGGAGAAATAGCTCCATCAACAGCAGCCTGAATTTCTTCGATTGGCGTCTTACAACGTCTGTCCACAAAAGGAGTCACATCAAATAAATCCCCTGGATGTTCAAGAATATATTCAGTAATTGAACGGGAAGACTTTCCAAACACATCACTGAATACATCGTCAAGCTTAAGATTAGATACAGTAAGACAGTTTTGAGCACGATTCTTTTCACCTGTAATCATACAGATGAGTTTGAAACGGTATCTTACCAAATCTCTTAAGTGGCGGATGTCAGCAGGTAGGATAAAGGAAGGTTTTACCATATCACACATGAATAAATCACATATCCATTTAGCATCCTTACGATCAGTTTTATTTCCTTTTTGTGGTTTGGTATATTTAGGGTGAGAAAGAATAACAGAGACATATGCTTTCTCAAGAACATTAAAAACAGGGATCCAATACTTGCCGGTAGATTCCATACAAACTTCAGTACAGTGATATTTAGCAAGCCAGTCAGACAATTCCTTCAGTCCTTTAGAAAAAGACGAGAAACGAGTTTGCTTATAATCAGTTCTGCCGTTTGTATCGGTAATACCGATACATGGTCATCCGGCAAAATCGAGTCGACTTTGGAAGAGATAAGTTTACGGGCTACTGTTATGCGCCATTCATTGATGCCTTAACGGATGACCGACAACATATAATTATGCGAGGTCGCCGCTATACAGCCCCGCCACTCACCTCCACGTGTTCTGTAGTGTGTCAGTCTTATCAAAAAGATAATATCAGAAGGAAGATAAATTAAAAAGCGGAAGTTAGCCAACGGGTTTCATGACCCCATCGGTGCCTTTCGCAGAAAGGTGGAAAATAATTATGAAAATTGTAGCAGTGATACCAGCGCGTTATGCAAGTACAAGGTTTCCAGGGAAGCCTCTAGCAGATATATGTGGAAAGCCGATGCTTTGGTGGGTGTATCAGCAAGTAAAGAAAATAGAACAATTTACAGAGGTTGTCTGTGCGATTGATGATTCACGTATTCAGGATATATGTGAACAATATGAAATGAAATATGTATTGACGAAACCGGATCATCCAGAACACATTTCAAGAATCCATGAAGTAGCTATGAAAATAGATGCGGATTTTTATATGTGTATCAATGGAGATGAACCATTAATTTCAAAAGAATGCATTCTACCAGTTTTTCCGAATGAAATCAAGACCACACCTTATTTTGGTGGTGCAATGAGAATTTTAACAGATCCGGCGGAGACGATTGATTTTGCGAAAATTAAAATAGTTGTCTCAGAGCAAACAGGGAAGTGTCTGTATATGTCCCGAACCCCAGTACCTTATCCAAGAGGAACCCTCTTTTTTAGTTATAAAAAATATGTGGGAGTAGAATGTTTTAATAGAGCCGCATTAGATTTTTTCGTAAATACACCTATGGGAAGTCTTGAGAAAATAGAGGATATTGACCATCTTCGTTTTTTAGAAAATGGGATTGATTTACATTTTAATTATGTGGAATCGGAGTCGATTTCGGTAGATACACCAAAAGATTTGGAGAAGGTAAGAAAAATAATCAATCAGGAATTAATACAGGATAAAGGAGAAAATGAATGGATAGAGTAAATATATTAGACTGCACATTGAGAGATGGTGGATATGTGAATGATTTTAATTTTGGTCAGGATATTTTGAAAGATATTATAAAAAAATTAACGAAAGCATCCATAGATATTATAGAATGTGGTTTTTTGAAATCAGGGGCATTTGATAAAAATCGATCCCTTTTTGGAAGTATTGAAGCAATTGGAAAGGTTATTGATGAGAAGAATACAAATTTAATGTATGTTGCAATGATTCAATATGGAGAAATAAATAATGAAGAGATTTCTGCGTATGATGGAAGTTCTATAGATGGGATTCGAATTACTTTTCATGAGCACGAAATCGAAGAGGCGTTTGTATTGGCACAGCAGTTGATGGATAAAGGATATCAAATATTTATGCAGCCGGTAGGTACGATGACATATACAGATGAGGCATTATTGGTTTTAATAGCGAAAATTAATGAGTTGAAACCGTTTGCGTTTTATTTGGTAGATACGCTTGGAACCATGTATAAAAATGATTTGCTTCGTATGTTTTATTTAGTGGATCATAATTTAAATAAGAGTATTTCAGTTGGTTTTCATTCTCATAATAATCTTCAGTTATCATTTGCAAATGCACAAGAACTGGTTCAGTTGAATACTCCAAGAAAGTTAATTATTGACTCTTCTGTATTTGGTATGGGACGAGGTGCGGGAAATTTGAATACGGAACTGATGACACAGTATATCAATTTTAATTTTACATTAAAGTATGACAACCTTGAGATACTTGAGATTATCGACGAATACATACGTCCTCTTAGTTTGCAATACCAGTGGGGATATGATGTTGCATATTATATTGCTTCTGTATCAAGATGTCATCCTAATTATGCAACATTTTTGATGAATAAACAGACATTGAATGCGAAAGATATTCACGCTATATTAAGCAACTTGGATTTTGAAAAGAGAGCCTTGTTTGATAAAAACTATATTGCAGACCAATATTTAAATTATATGAATCATCACATTGACGATCTGGGCGTTCAAAAAGAAGTGTGTGAAGAAATAGGTGATAAAAAAGTGCTTTTATTGGCACCAGGAAAATCTCTAAAAAATAAGACGGACGAAATTAATGAAGTTCTTGCAACAGGAAAGTACTATGCCATAAGTGTAAATTTCATTCCAACAGATATAGAAGTGAACGCGTCTTTTATTAGCAATATGAGACGATTTAAATGTATTGAAGAGTTAGTAAAATATTCATTAAAGGATAAGCGAATTATTGTTACGTCAAATATTATAACAGAAGAAGATACTTTGTCCATTGTAGATTTTTCAAGCTATATTAATGAAGAACAAAGCATAGTAGATAATGCGGGATTAATGTGTATTAACTTCTTGAAAAAGATAGGAATAAAAGGTATTGTGTTAGCTGGATTTGATGGTTTTAAGACAAACTACAATGAAAATTATTATGAGAAATCGCTGGTGATGGATGTTGAAGAGGAACGTTTGTTAAATATGAATATTGCAACAACAAAAAAACTCTCTCAATTAAAAAAACAGTTAGAAATATCATTTTTGACAGAAACTGCATATGAGGAATAGTGAGGACGATATGAATAGGGAATATGAGCTTATTCTGTTTGATTTAGATGGGACGTTACTAGATACTTCTTTGGGTATTTTTAATAGTGTACGATATGCGGAAAAAGAAATGGGATTTTCCCCGATACCCGAGGCTCGTCTGGAAGAGTTTGTCGGTCCACCGCCGAAAACAATGTATATGAAAATATATGGAGTAAATGAAGAGATTGCATTTTGGGCGGCTCAAAAACATCGTGAATATGGAAGTGCAAAAGCAATTTTTGAAGCGATTGTATATCCGGGGGTTTTGGGGCTTTTAGAAAGGTTAAAAGAACAGGGCTACAAATTAGGTGTTGCAACGTTAAAATCTCAGAAAATAGCTGAGAAAATATTAGAAAACTTTCAACTTTCGCAATATTTTGATGTGATTGTTGGAATGGATGAGAAAGAATCGCTGAGTAAAAGAGATACGATAAAAATAGCGATTGAAATGACTAATACGACAGGACAAACACTTATGATAGGAGATAGCCTATATGATTATGAAGGTGCCAAGGGAGCGGGAGTAAAATTTTTGGGCGTGTTATATGGTTTTGGATTTAAAGATAATGATAATAAGGAAATACCCTTTGTCAGAAGGCCAAATGAAATAGGAAAATATATAGATGGAAAAAAGAAATCATAGCGTTGATATGCTAAAAGGTGTAACAGCATAAGCGCAAAATAATTCGACAGATTGGGTCGCCCTAAAACTCAGTCCATAATAATTATTAGAGAATGCAAGCGTTTTACTTCATCTTCTGTTGCTAGAAATGACAGATGCGAGCATTTTACTCTATTGGATTTATGAGGGACTGCGTATGAGAAGCAAAAGAATACCTGCAGAAGAACAATACCGTCTGATTATGGAATGTCGTCAAAGCGGATTGACAGATTATCAATAGTGTGTGGAACATGACATCAAGTCTGGAATCTTTTATAACTGGGTGAAACGACTACGACAAAAAGGTTGCAAGGATTTTCCAGTGGCGACTAGGCGCAGCTATAGCACTCCGGAAAGTCAGGAAGTTGTCAGGGTAGATTTTCATAATCCTAATACCATCTCATATGAACAGCCATTGGATATGATTCCTGCGTCTATGGAAAGAAGCAGCATTTTGGGGATAGCACTTATGGAGCTGTCTGTCGGAAGTTTTCTTCTGACTATCCCAAATGGAACAGATCCACAGCTTCTGGTTCAGACATTTCGCATTGTGAAGGAGCTAGAATGCTAGGGGATATCACAGCCGCCGATGAGATCTATATCGTAACAGGCAGAACTGATATGTGGAAATCCATTGACGGACTGTGTGCCATTGTAGAAGAGCAACTTCATATGGATTCAAGACGAAGTGCCCTGTATCTTTTCTGCGGAAAACGTTGTGATAGGATTAAAGCTTTACTCTGGGAATCTGATGGATTTGTGTTGTTGTATAAACGCATGGAAGTTCAGGGCAGGTTCCTGTGGCTGAAAAATCAGTTGAAGTAAAGCAACTGACTTGGCAGCAATTCGACAGGCTCATGTCCGGTCTTAAAATTGAACAACCGAAAGTATTCAAACCTACGAAATGATGGTAGAAAACTTCTCTGCAATCGGGTAGGAATATGGGGTGTTCCACACACTGAAATATCTATCATGAAACCTATAAGTGTCCGGAGTGTGCCATATCAGCGAAACATCCCGATGATCAGACTTTTTCAAGGCTCCTGTACAGGAGACATTGATCATGGAAAGTTATGCGTCAGAATCTGTCGTTGCATGGGTGATGTACCAGAAGTGCCAGAATGGTCTGCCGCTAAACTAACAGGAAGAGGACTGGAAACAACTGGGTGTACCATTAAACCGTGCTACGCTTGCCAACTGGATCATTTACTGCACCGAGAATTATCTTCGCCATCTTTATGACTATTTCACCGTCAGTTACTGATGCGTAAATATCTGATGGCAGATGAAACATGGGCTCCATGGAGCATAGATGTTCAAGAACAATGTGGTATTAAAGAGTAAAATGTTAGCATTCTAGAATCCTATCTAGCAATGGGATTGTGGAAATATGTTTGGGAACACCCCAAAACTAGGCGCTTACTTTGAATCTTGAAAATGTTATTTTAATGTGGATTAGACCACTTATTATACTTATATTTACAATTGGTATATCCATTGTATTTGAAAGAGTAAAAAGCAAATGGAGTATACGGAGGAAGAACATAAATGGATGGAAAAACAAGAATTGAGTGGGTTGATACTGCGAAAGGAATTGGTCTATTATTAGTGGTAATTGGTCATTTGCAAATACCATTAGTGCCAATATGGATTTATACATTTCACATGCCACTCTTTTTTTTCTTGTCAGGTGTTGTATTTTCGGGAAAGAAATATACATTTATAGAGTTTTTGAAAAAGAAAGTAAAATCATTAGTTATCCCATATTTTAGCTTAGGATTAGTTATTTATCTTTTTTATGTGATAGTCAATGGAATTGTGGGGGAAGGGAATGGGCTGTACGGATCAAATGGTGAGATGTTTGTACAGTTGTTAAAACAGGAACATTTTTGGACTATTTGGTTTTTGGCATGTTTATTCTTGGTGGAAATAATATACTACTGGATTGATTATATGTTTACAAATAAGCAAATGATAAGCTCAATAGTGTCTGTGACTATATGTGGAATAGGATTTGGACTTTATCATTTGGGTTGTGATGGCTTACCATGGAATTTAGATATTGCTTTAATTGCACAGCTTTTTTATCATATGGGTTATATTTTTAAAAATAATAAGAAAATTTATAACAAAATATTATCTAAAAAAGTATTAAATAAGTCGGTAGTTATATCTAGTATATTTTTGGTGCTTAATGTTATTTTAGGTTTTTTATCGGTGAAAATTTCAGGAAAATCAGTAGATATGTCAGTAGGGTTGTATGGAAATGAATTTTTGACAATTATTTCTGCGATATTTGGGATTTTTTTTGTGATTATTGTTTCAAACAGTATTTCGAGCAAAATTTTAAATTATTTGGGAAAAAATACCATGATCATTTTTGCTTGGCATTCAAGAATAGTAATTGTATTATTTGATTATATTTTTAAAGCGTTCGGAATTTTACAAGGATTTAGTATGTTATACAAAATAATACAGTCTAGTATAGTGTTTATATGTATTTTTTTGATTTTAATTCCTATAAATGAATTAGTCAAAAGGAGCAGAATTCATAATTGGTTTGGAGTATAGGAGAAAACTAGTGCACTGTATTGTTGATATTTAACTAAATATTTATAGCTATTATAGCCGCT
>OBXO01000506.1_pt1 | contig 30008 bp, 25 predicted proteins | sample 1501431 | NCBI WGS metagenome assembly OBXO01 (sample SAMEA2580163, study PRJEB22360) | human gut metagenome | biome: human gut; feature: human-associated habitat; material: faeces | place: Denmark | collected 2008/2010 | reverse complement strand
GGTGCTGACTGTAACAACGCAGGTCTTATGATTGAAATGGATGCAATTCTTGCTGTAGCCATTGGAGGTACATCCTTGAGCGGAGGGCGCTTTTCCATCCCGGCAAGTATAGCAGGAGCTCTGATTATCCAGAGTATTTCAACGACTATTTATGCAATGGGAATTGCCCCGGAAGTAATCCAGGTAGTAAAAGCTATTTTAGTTGTAATCATCTGTCTTACACAGTCAAAAGAATTTAAAGAGACATTTACAAGAAAATTCTCTAAGAGAAAGGTGGCGAAGCAGGCATGAGAGAGAAGGCAAAAAAGAGAATAAAAATTAATAATGTTTCGCTGGTAATCACATTTGTGTTGTTTATTGCACTATTTATATACGGGTCTGTTTCGTATGACCGGTTTTTATCCTTATCAACATTTTTGAACTTATTTAATGATAATGCTTACCTGATTATTGCTTCCATAGGAATCACCTTTGTTTTGCTCACTGGCGGTATTGATATTTCCATCGCTTCCACGATAGCATTTACCTGTGTGTTTTCTGCATTTTTACTTGAAAAAGGGATTCCGGCATTTGTAGTGATTCCGCTGGTTCTTTTTATAGGCGCACTGTTGGGATTCGGGATGGGCTACATTATTCATTTCTTTAAATTACAGCCATTTATAGTAACACTTGCTGGACAGTTTTTGATGAGAGGGCTTTGTGCGGTAATCAGCACCAAATCCATATCCATCTCCAATGAATTTTATAAAAAAATGGCGCTGAGTAAATTGGTAATTGGGAAAGGGAAGATATATTCTTATGTATTTATTGCACTGGTAGTAATTTTAGTAGCTTACTACATATTAAAATTTACAAAGTTCGGCAGAAGTATCTATGCATTAGGCGGTAATGAGCAGTCAGCGGTCCTGATGGGGCTTCCGGTAGCAAAAACAAAAATTGCAGTTTATGCTATCAGCAGCTTCTGTGCGGCACTTGCAGGTGTGGTCTTCAGCTTCTATACATTAGCAGGTTATTCGCTTCAGAACCTGGGGCTGGAACTGGATGCCATATCCTCAGCTGTAATCGGAGGTACACTTCTTACAGGCGGTGTAGGCACGGTAATCGGTACCACCATCGGTGTTTTGATTCAGGGAATTATACAGACGATTGTAACTTATGAGAATTTGAATACATGGTGGACAAAAGTAACAATTGCAGCGCTGTTGTGTGTATTTATTGTTATCCAGAGAATTATATCCATACGTGCTGAAAAACTGAAAGGAAAATAGGATTTTTAGAAGAATCCAATTGCGAAATGACCCGGTCAAAGCTATAATATAAGGACAGGAAATTGACAGAGAGGGGTGAGCGGAATGAACAAGCTTAAGAACAAATTCATGAATATTACAATACGTAGTAAAATGGTCTGGTCTTATATTGTCGCTTCGCTGATCCCTTTTTGCGTGTTCGGAATGATCGGGATCAGCGTATTTACGGGGCAGGCGAAAAAAAGTGTTTCACAGCATGCGGACCAGATGATGAGCCAGGTAAAAACATCTATCGATGTATATGTAAACAGCATTGATAAAATAGCAAATTTTATAATCTGCAGAATGGAAAATACCGATTACGGCTCCATGAAAACAGAGGACAATGTTTTTTGGAAACAGGAAAAGTTAATTTTAGAAAATACCCTGGATGATCTGGCATTCTCCAATAAAGAAATAGCTGGTATCTTTGTTGCCACAGAGAATGATCTATGTACCAATACGGGGATGAGGCGTATCTCACGGGACTCCTTTAAAAATGAGGACTGGTACCGTCAGGCAGCCGCTAACCCTGATGAAATGCAGATTATCAGTAATATAGCCGGCAGAAATATTGCCACCGATAAGAGCTATAGCATCGATGATGTATTTTCCATTGCAAAGGCAATTAAAAATGCAGATACCGGTGAGATTATGGGTGTGCTGCTTCTGGATATTAAACATGATATTATTTCCAAATCCATACAAAATGTCACTATTGGCGATAATGGGTTTGTATTTGTACTGGATAAGGATGACCGCATGGTTTATACCCTGCCCAATAAAGTGACATACCGTATAGATCCTGCATGGCTTACGCCGGAACAGGTACCGGTGGATGCCAGAATAAATGGAGAAAATTATCAGATCCGCTATGAAGAGTCTGAATATACCGGATGGAAGATCGTAGGTGTATTTTCCCTGGATGAAATTATGGGAAGTACCAATGCCATGTTCTATATTTTATCCGGCGGTCTGGCAATGACCCTGATTTTTGTCCTGGTGATATCTTTAAAGATATCCCAGACGATTACCAATCCCATCGTGGAGTTAAAGCTGCTAATGCGTGAAGTGGCGTCCGGCAATCTGGCTGTGCGATTTGAGGGGAACTATAATGATGAGGTAAGCGAACTGGGATATGGGTTTAATCATATGCTGGTTCAGATAGAAAGCCTGGTGGATATGGTCTATGTGGAGCAGAAAAACAAAAGAATGGCTGAGCTGAAGGTCCTTCAGGAGCAGATCAAACCTCATTTTCTCTATAATACACTGGACACCATTAGCTGGATGGCTCGGGAATATCAGGCAGACGATATTGTCAGGCTGGTGGATGCGCTGACCAATATGTTCCGGATCGGGCTGAGTAAAGGAAGAGACTACATTAAAGTGGAACAGGAGATTAAGTACGTGTCCAATTACCTGTATATTCAGAAGATCAGGTATGGTCCAAAGCTGAACTATGAGCTGCTGGTAGATGACAGCCTGGATCAATGCGTGGTTCCGAAACTGATGCTGCAGCCCCTGGTGGAAAATGCTATTTATCACGGCATAAAAACAAAGCGTGGGGAAGGACATCTGATTATAAGGTGTGAAAGTGCGGCTGATAACTGGATGGAATTTACAGTGGAAGATGATGGTGCAGGAATGACACAGGAAAAAGCAGAGCAGATTAATGCATTACTCAATGAACATTCCCAGCTGGAAGAAAATCAGAGCTTTGGCCTCTTCTATATTAAAGAGCGGCTGCGTATCCGATACGGGGATAAATTCTGCGTCAGGGTGACCAGTGAACTGGGAGCCGGAACAAAGGTGATTATCCTGATACCACAGAGTGTGGATCTGCTGGAGGGAGGTAACAGGGATGAAAAATAAGATCATAGCTGCTGCCTCGATATGTGCGGTAATCCTTATTATGTTCCTTGGGCTGCATATTTACAATCAGGGTATTGACGGTGAGGAATACCAGGAAATTGAATATGTAATCGGAGTATCACAGGCGAATATGCGGGAATCCTGGAGACTGGCACTGACCAGTGAAATCGAAGAAGAGGCAAAAAAATATAAGAATATCAGATTAATTATGACGGACGCCACCTCCGATGTGACCAAGCAGGTAAAGGATGTGGAAAAACTCATAGATTTTGGCATTGATCTGTTGATTATATCGCCTTGTGATACCGAAATTATGACATCCATTATCAGCGGAGTTTACCATAAGGAAATTCCCGTTATTGTAATGGACAGAGGGATAGAGGGATTTGACTATTCCTTATTTATCGGACCGGATAATGAGCAGATTGGCAGGAGAGCAGGCGAAGGTGTACTGAGGCTGCTGAAAGATGAAGAAGGAAAAGTTCTGGAGATCTCTCAAAGTGAGGATTCTCTGCCAAGCCAGAACAGGAGTAAGGGATTCGATTCTATTATCTCCCGGTATCCCAAAATTGAAAAAAGCGTATGCAGGATAGAATCAGGGTCAAAAGACGATGCGGAAGATACCATGCTTGCCATGGGTGAACATCTGAAGGATTATGATGTGATTTTTGCCCATAACGACTATATGGCGTTAGGGGCTTATCAGGCGATGGATAAAATCGGGGCGGAGGCCAAAATTGTGGGGATAGATGGGTTCCTAGGAGAAAATGAGGGGATTGACCTGATCTCCCAGGGAAAAATCGAAGAGACCATCACGTGTCCAAGTGGAGGAAAAGAGGCCATACAATATGCGCTTGACATATTAAAACAGGCGAGCGGAGTGCCCAAACAAGTTATTTTAAGAAGCCATGTTGTTACAAAGGACAATGTTGAGGAATATGTAGCAGGATTAAACGAGACTTATCAAAAGCCGGATAAAATTATCGATGTGGGATATGCCCAGGTTGGAATGGAAAGCGCATGGAGGAAGGCAAATACGGAATCTATAAAAGAAGCGGCGAAGGATTTCGGAATGAATCTGATCTTTGAGGATGCCGACCAATCACAGCAAAAACAGATCGAAGCAATCCGCAAATTTATCAGAATGAATGTGGATGTGATTGTGGTATCTCCCGTTGTTGACAGCGGCTGGGATGAGATTCTGAAGGAAACAAAGGCTGCGGGTATACCGGTATTGGCTTCTGACCGAAAAATATCAGTAGAAAATGATGACTGGGTTATGACTTACATAGGCTCCGATTTCCTGGAGGAGGGAAGAAGGGCAATGCGCTGGATTCGGGATAATGTCCCGGCTGTTAAAGACTGCATGAAAATCATGGAACTGCAGGGCAACGAAGGAGCATCCCCTACCGAGGAACGAAAGCAGGGATTCGAAGAAGTGCTGAAAGAAAATGAGAAGTACAAAATCGTACATTCGGAATATGGTGATTTTACAATAGAAGGCGGAAGAAATATCATTAAGAATTATCTGGCTGCTCATGACTGGGATATTGATATCATCTATGCCCAGAACGATGATATGGCAATAGGGGCGATAGAAGAACTTGAGAAAAACGGAATAGCTCCAGGAGTTGATGTGAAAATTGTATCAGTAGATGGAACCAGGGAAGCCTTTGAGGCAATGATAGACGGTAAATTAAACTGTGCAGTGGAATGTAATCCGCTCCTTGGACCGCAGCTAATGAAAGCGATCCAGGATCTTGCAGCAGGAAAGGAATTGCCTCTGCGGATCATCACGGAGGAGAAATGGTATGATCAGAGTATGGCAAAAGAATATCTCAGAAGCAGAACTTATTAACTGAACTTTCTGCTACAGCATCGGATGCTGTTTATATTCAATAACGCAGTTACGACCATTCTTTTTTGCTTCATAAAGTGCCTGGTCGGCACGGAAAATGAAATGTTCCATATCGGTCTCTTTCATTGGAGATTCCTGATATAATCCGATACTGATGGTCATATCTCTTTTAGGGACGATTGCGGTATGGTACATTCCCTGTTATACGGCACTCCGAATCAGTTCGGCTTTTGCGTTTGCGTCACGGGAGGAATCGCCAAAGAGGAAGATCAGGAATTCCTCCCCGCCGTATCTGATCACACAGGCATCGTTGTCCTGAGTTTCCCTTGTAAACAGCTGGGAGATAGCAGCAAGGCAGTTGTCTCCCGCCTGATGGCCATAGGTATCATTGTATTGTTTGAAGAAATCTATATCAATCATCATGCATGCAGCACTGTGGTGATCTTCCTGATGCTTCCGGAAAATATTTTTCACGGTATCATCCAGATATCTGCGGTTATATAATCCGGTAAGTTTATCTGTCAGAACTTCCTGGTGAAGCTGTGCATTAATATCATTGATCTGATTATACTGCTCTGTTATGATGATCTGGTCGTATTCCTTCATAATCCTGTTTCGATAAAAAATAGTTGAGATGGCAATTGCCAATACAGTGGTAAACAAACTGTTCATCAGGTTGTTAAAGGACTGGTCAGCGCCATGAGGATCCGGAAAATAAGGAAGCAGATAATTGAGCAGAAGAAAGTTTCCGCCCATAATCAGGATATTATGCCAGGGTTTGGATATGGTTAGTACGGCTGCAGTCAGCATGACGTAGGTGAAGACATTCAGTCCATTTCCCCCAAGCTGGTCATTTAATGTGACTGCTGTACTCCAAAAGCAGAGTAATGTCAAATAAAAGAAGTTTATACGGAAATAAGAACGATAATTAGGAGTTTGCCTTTTCACGAGGTTTATATTTATAATCATAACTGCCAGAGTAATCGCAGCCAGGATAACATACATTCTGAAATAAGCGGTTCTCCTGGGCTTAAAAAAAGGTCCTCCCGGTCGCAGAGAGATAGAGAGCATCATAATAACCTGAAAAATGGTAATCAGGCACTGGAAGGCGATAAGTGACTTTTTCGTATTTTGGAACAGGCGTATTTTAATCGGTTCCTCGTAGGATTTTTCCAATGGAAAATCCAGATATTTTTTCAATTCTATCATATAAATCCTTCCTCTTATAAAAAACAATTTATACTTATTATATATAAAATGGGATATGATTTCAAGCAGCCCTTGCATATAACTTATTAAGATTTTTTAAACAATTCAACAAAGTATACGCAAATTTTAACATTTATGATATTATGTTGGAAAAGATATGAATATTTCTGCTGCAAATGATGGTAAATAATAAAATGGAGGATTGTAAATGCAGATAAAATGGTTGGGACAGGCTGGGTACGAATTGAAAGAGGGGAATTTTACGATTTTAATTGATCCGTATTTTTCGGATCTGGTAGAAAAAGAGGAAGGATTAAAGCGGCTGGTTCCGGCACCGGCTGCCTGTAAAGATGTAAAGGCAGATGTGATTTTATATACACATGATCATATTGACCATTTGGATTCTGATCTGGTCAAGGCCATGAAAAATGGTTCTACTATATTTGCGGGTCCAAAGAGCGGATATCAAATATTAAAAGCCTGCGGGGTTTTGGATGAGAATATCCACTGCATGAACAGGGGTGAGCATTTTAAATATGGGAGTTTTGATCTGGAAGCGGTTTTTGCGGAGCATACACAGGACAGTCAGGGATATGTGCTTCATTATCACGGACGGGATTATTACTTTACTGGTGACAGTCTTTTGACACCGGAGGTAGGATATTATGAAAATAAAGAGCTGATTAAAGCAGATGTCATCTTTGTCTGTATCAACGGAAAGCTTGGAAATATGTCTGTAGATGAAGCCGTTACACTGACGAAAAGGGTAGAGGCGGAAACCGGTATACCAAATCACTATGGTATGTTCGCGCAGAATACGGAAGATCCCATGAAATATGTAAACGGATTAAAGGGCAGCAGCTGCCGCACTGTGGTTATGGAAAAGGGCAGGGCATATCATCTTGAAAAGTTATAAGTTCCCATCCCGGAATTGGGTAGGCGTCATGCCTTCCTGCTTTTTAAAAGTAATACAAAAACTGTTTTCACTTTGGAATCCACAGGCGAATCCGATTTCTTTAATGGAACGCCCGGTGGTGCGCAGATAAAATTTAGCCGAGTTGATTCTCATTGCTGTTAAATAGCTATGGGGAGTCAGCCCGGTTTCTTTTTTAAATTCCCGGATAAAATAGTAGGGGCTTAAAGCTGCTTTTTCTGCCAGTTCCTCTACGGAAATTGCTTCCTGATAGTGCTGGCGGATATATGCGGTAGCCAATTCCACGGGAGAAATTTCTGCCCCAGGACGAGGATTCGCCGGAGTTGATTCCTCAGATATAAGAATGGATGTCAGTATGTCTGTAATATATTTGGACATCTGGATTTCTTTGCATACTCGTTCACAGGAAAAGCTGTCTAAGATGGCATTTACAGGCAGAAGTGTCTCTGAAAATGATTCCTGGGAAAGATGAAAGATGTGGGGGTACTTATTCTGAATTAAATTAAAATAATGTCTTGCAGTCATTCCGTCAAAATGTATCCAGTAAAACTCCCAGGAATTTCTGGAACCATATGCATGGGGCTTATAGCAGTCAATTACGGTAAGCTCTCCGGCATGAATGGTGTGTGTTGTCCCATCTATTTCCATATATCCTGTGCCGCGAACCACCAGAATGGCAAGGAAGCTGTCGAAACTGCTCCTGCGGACCTGATAGGTATGGTCGCAGTAAAAATGACCGATACATAATGGATATAAAAAACCATTTGCAGCAGTGGACGAAGGAGTATGAAAATAGATTTGTGATGCCGGGAGCAGTCCGGATGAAATGTCTGTCATATGAATCCTCCAAAAGCAGGTGTTAAATAATGATAAGATAGTTTCAGTATAAATTACACCCGTAATAAAGTCAAATATAGATTGTTATTTACCGCAATTTTTTTATATAAAAGGGCAATTCCCTGTAATGCGAAAATGTGATATTTAGGATATGATGGTTGCATATCAAACAATTAGAAATCACAGGGGGTCATACAAATGGATTATAGAATTTCCGATCAAGACAGAATAATATTAAGAGAACTGGCTAAGAAACAGCAGGAATATGCCAATCAGGCGAGCAACTTACAGAGGATAGAAAAGTGGTACAGGCACAATGCACTTCAGGGAGACAGTCCCATGATACATTTGGAAATGTGGACTTTTTCCCAGGAGATCCTGCCCCAGAGGCTGAAATGCGAAGGGCGTTTTGCAAGAGAAATTGAATCCGGTATCTACTGCAATTTTTTAAATCAGGAGTTATTTGACGACGACAGAGTAACACCGGATTATTTTGGGATGAATTACGATACCTATTTTGAATTGTTCGGCATTAATGTTCAGATTGACCATACAAAGGCTGAAGACGGACAGGAAAGTCTGGGGCATCATTTTGTATCTGCAATCGAAGATCTGGAAGACGATTATGAGAAACTGAAGCCATCCAGATTTGGTGTGGATTTGGAGCATACGGAACAGAAAAGAAAGGTAGTAGAGGATGCCATCGGTGACATACTCCCGGTAAAAATGAAAATGGACTGCTTATACAGTGTACCCACCCAGATGCTGGTTCATTTTATGAGTATGGAAAATATGATGTTTAACATTTACGATTATCCGGAACTTTTTAAAGAAATGATGAACCGGATTGCTGATGACACCATTTCCTATTACCGTTTTCTGGAGGAAAAGAAAGCAATTCTGCCTACAACGGGATTTGAGGGCGTTGGACAGGGGAGCTGGAGCTTTACCAAAGAATTGCCAGGGGATGAAGAGTTTGCAAAGCGCCCATTTACCACCAGGGACGTATGGGGATTCATGGATTCCCAGGAAACAGTAGGGATTTCTCCTGAAATGTATGAAGAGTTCATCTTCCCCTGCTATCAGAAGATATCACAGCAGTATGGAATGCTCTCTTATGGCTGCTGCGAGCCGGTTGACCCTATCTGGGACAGCTGTATCAGCAAACTGGAGAACCTGCGCAAGGTATCTATTTCCCCGTGGTGTAATGAAGAATTTATGGGAGAACGCCTGCGGGGAAGTAATATTATATTCCACCGCAAGCCAAGCCCGAACTTCCTGGGCGTAGGCGCAAATCTGGATGAAGAGGCATTCCGCCAGCATATCCGTAAGAGCCTGCTGGCAGCCAGCGGATGTGAAATGGAGATTACCCAGAGGGATGTGTATACAATTAATCACGATGAGAAGAAGGCGAGAAGGTATGTGGAGATAATCCGCCAGGAGATAGCGGATAATTGGAAACGATGAGTATAGAATACGTCTGGGTTATTACTTAGATAGTTTTTAACAAAATATTTGTCCTGTGGGACGATACAGCTACCCTGTTAAGCTTAACAGGGTAGCTTTTTAATAACTGGAAACCGAAAGTAACTTTTAAAGTTAAGCAGATACAACATTATATTTGTATTTTAGACAAAAAAATTGGTTTTTTTTGCAAGTTGGAATCAATAAGACCTTCCATATGCTATGATCTGATCAGATCGAAGAACTGAATGGAAACGGGGTGAGAAAAATCAGATTAAATAGAGTCAATACTCTTGATCGGACACATCTTTATTATTTAATTGACCATGGAGTACCAAAAAAAGAACTTTACAGTGGGCTGGCTCATGTGACAGAACATGCTTGCTTAATTGATGAGGGAAGTCCTCATTTTGATCATTTCCGCTGTGGCTGCACCTGTCTCAGTCATATGATTTTATATTATGAGACAAAACATGATCTTCAATGGATTGACAAAATCAAACAGCGAATGCATGACAGCACCCTGATTACTGCACAAAACGTTGAAACTGCAAAGGCAGAGGTGATAGCAGAGAGCCAGTTGCTAAAAGCTAAAACATGTTTAAGCGAGAAAATAGTCCGATTTGTTACCGAAGACAGAATTACAGAATTTGCTATGGGGGAACCCTCAGAAATACAAAAAATCTGTTTTCAGGATGTACGTGATTATTGGGAATACCTCAATAGCAGTCATCCTGTTTATGAGATACAATTTCGTAAAAGACCTGATGTTGAAGAGGTATTTCAGCAGATCCTCCAGTCTGATCCGTTAAGTAAAAAAGATGCAATCCATAACTTTATCAGGAATAAACCATGTGATGATTACCTGATTTTAAGTATGAGTAAGATGTGTACATTGAAAATATATTTCCAGCTGCCTCCGTTAAAAGGAAGAGTGGAGTATGCTGTTAAAGCTTTTCTGGAATGTTATTTGCAGAAACTCTTTTGCAGGCATCTTCAGTTGAATGTTTCTATTGAAGAAAAGTTTTTCAGTAAGTCCGAGAAATTTATATTGATGACGATTCCCGGTGTTTTGGAGGGGAAAGTACATTCTATAATTTCTGATATGAGAGTTTGTACAGCTGAAAAACCGGATCTTGCTGATATGCAGTTACAATTCAAGGAATTTATAGATCATATTACGCAGGCGATTAATCAGGAAAATACCCTTGATTCTATTAATAAATACCAGAACTGGCTGATCTTTCATAAGCCGTATTTTTCCCAGGCAGATATAGGTATGTTACAAAGTATGGACTGGGATCTGTCTGGAGCTTTGGAATATGTACGGAATGAGGGATTAAAGGTTGTAGTCACCTCTACGGTATCATGAAACAGCGGGGGTAGATATGGAAACAAAAACGTCATTTACTGAGAGCATCAGACTTTTCCTGATGGGGTGTAAAATTCTTTGGAATGCTTCTCCATTTTACTTTATTGTAATTCTTACTGTAAGTGCGTTAAGTGGATTTATAAGTCCCTTTAATGCAATTTTATGGCAGCATGTACTGGACTTGATTACAGAGGTTATTCAAAGTGGGCAGTGGACCAATCTAATCATTGGCTTTTTACTGGCATTTTCCGGAATGAATTTACTTACCTATCTATTTACGGAATTTCTTGAATACATTAAACAGACATATAGTGATACGCTGGATTTATTTATTACCAGATCTGTACTGCAGAAGAGTTCTGCATTTACAATGAGCACGTTTGATAATGCTGAAATATATAATCATATCAATATGTCTATATCGGAGACAGGATCAAATTGTTTAACACTTCTTGACTGTATGTCGGATACATTAACTTCTGCAATTCAGGTGATATCATTTATTGTGATTGTAATCAGGCTGAACTGGTTCATTGTTCCTATCTGTATTATTTCAGCTTTTCCATTACTCTACCTGTCTCTGCGGATGAATGCATACTGGTATAAAATATTCTCCCAGAGGTCAGAAACCAATCGATTAATAGATTACCTGAAGATGCTGCTGGTGAAGAATGAGAATATAAAAGAAGTAAAACTTTATAAAATAAGCAACAAAATTATTAATTTTATAGGTAGTACATTTACCAGTTTTTTAAAAAGTGACAAAAGAGCCCGGAAGAAATTTTTTGCAAAAAAGGGATTAGCAGAAGCACTGGATGAAATCATTTCTATGATTACAAAAATTATTATTGTGGTACTCAGTATAAGAAGTAAAAGCAGTTTGGGAACGATTATACTTTACTTTAATTCACAAGATAATCTGAAAGCATCCATTATCGCAATATTGGGACAGGTTTCACTTTTACATAGCAGCCTGTTGTATTTCCAGTCACTAGAGGTCGTTGATAAAACATATATCGAAACCCAGGAAGCCCAAGGTAAACAGCTGCCTTTTCAGTCGGATTTTAAATATATTGAATTTAAAAATGTGTCATTCAGATATCCCGGAAGTGAACGGTTTGCAATACGGAATATATCACTGAAAATAGAAAACGGCAAGACATACTCCATTGTGGGTTTTAATGGCTCCGGTAAGACGACTTTTATTAAATTGTTATTGAGGTTATATACGCCAACTGAAGGGCAGATTTATATAGACGGGGTCAATATCAATGATATTGACATTGAGAAATATTACTTACAGATCAGTGCCGTTTTTCAGGATTTTCTGAAACTTCCATATACAATATTTGAAAATGTAGCATTAAGGGATGAGTGTTTTGATATGGAACAGTTTCAAAAGGCAGCCGATATTGCCGATATCAATGGCCTCATAAATGATCTGCCAGAGAAAGAGAAGACGCTTCTCATGAAAGACTGGTCCGGAGGGGTAGATATATCCCAGGGGCAATGGCAGAAAATTGCAATAGCCAGAAGCTGCTATGGCAGCTGTGCAATTTCTATTCTGGATGAACCCTTTTCCTCGATAGATGCAATTTCTGAAACGCAGATAATTAATCGCCTGAGTAATGAACGCAATGGAAAACTAACTGTTTATGTTACACACCGGTTTTCAAGCATTTCTCTCGCAGATCAAATTATAGTCATGAAGAATGGCGGAATCGTTGAATTCGGGACACATAACGAGCTGATGGAACATAGAGACTTATATTATGAATTATATATTGCGCAGCTTAGAAGATTGAATAAAGGCGAAGCAGACAGAGCTGCCGGTATAGATAACAAAGAAATGGAGGAAAAACAGGATGAACAAAGTGAATGGTCAGGAGCAGTTACTAAATCTAAAAAGGGAAAAGGATTTATCTAGGCAGGGAATTACGTTCCATACAAGAGCGAATTCATATTTGTATGATACCGGAACGGGAAAGGTTGTCCAGCTGGAGGATGCTACAGCTCCGATTATAGATGCGTTATTCAATAAAGATATCGGGCAGGACGAATTTAAAGAGCTGATTCGCAATAATGAACTTGCGGATTCCATAGCAGAATTTCTTGAGGGGGAGCATTTGCTTCGTAATCCGGAAATAACACATTTTGTAGACATGAAACCATTTATGTCAGAGGATGCATTAGCATGTGAGCAGTTAATTATTGAGCTGACTGGCAGGGGTAATCTGCGATGCAGATACTGTACCTATGGGGAACATTACGAAGGGACAAGAGAGTTTACCAGCGAGGATATCAGTTTTGCTACGGCAAAAAAAGCTATCGATTATGCCTATAGACATCGAAATATGGAGATGTTTGCAGTTACCTTTTATGGAGGGGAACCATTAATTAATTTCGGAGTCATGAAACAATGTATTGATTATTGTGTTACAGCATATAGCGAAACAAAGATTGATTTTAGTTTTACTACGAATCTAACCCTAATGACCCGGGAAATTGCAGAATATTTAGTACAGATTCCCAATATGAATATTGTTGTCAGTATAGACGGACCTGAAAATATACAGAATAAAAGCAGGGTATTTGCAAATAAGAAGCCATCATTTGATGCAGCATACAGAGGTTTGAAACAGCTTTGCGATGCAATTAAAAAGTATGACAGTAAAACACAATTACTTTTCAGCTCGGTTTTTATGCCCCCGTTTACTGCAGAACGATTTGATGAAATCAATGATTTCTTTGAATCATTAGATTTTCTTCCGGATGGAACTACCGTATCTGCGACTTATCCCGCCCCCGGATCTATTCCGGACAGTGTTTTTGAAGAATTAAGAGCGCAAAATTATGACAGTTCTCAGGATATAAGCTGGGTTGACTGGGCGATTAATAAGGTTGAAGCAAGTAATGACTTACCACAGTCTCCCAATTTATATACGGTATTTTTGCAGCAGATACTGGTAGCAATCCACCAGCGACGTCTGGTTAAGGAACCCATGGACAGATACCCCTATAACGCTTGCTGTATCCCAATTCAAAGACGGCTATATGTATGTACAGACGGGACATATAAGATTTGTGAAAAAATCGGGGATTCTCCAGGTATCGGATCCGCAGATACAGGCTTGGATTTTGATGCAATTTCGGAATATTATCTAAAACAGTATGAGAGCCGGTCAATGAATGATTGCTCAAAATGCTGGGCTGTTACGCTGTGTGATATCTGTTATGCAGAATGCTATAATGAGAACGGATTAGATCTGGAGAAAAAAAGGCAGCTGTGTAAAGTTACACGTGATTCAGCATTAAATAGGCTCTGTGTTTATCACGATGTTATGGAGCGGTATCCAGATATTATTAAATTGATTTCCACGATAGAAAGGAATTAGACATTACTTTTGAATGAGAGCAGGCAGAGAAATACATAAATGAAAAGGAGAACACAATATGAAGATTATTAATCCATTAAACAGAATACCTGCAACAGAAGAAACTATGGTTATGGCGTGTCATTGTGTATGTAACTCAGGCAGTGCCACTGCAAAGGCTGCTGGATCCACTCATTCCAGCGAATGCGGATGCAACTGCATCAGCGGCAATATTGCAAACAGAAGCGCCAACGGTACTTCAGCAAGCAATTATTAATTAAGACCGTTTTTCGTACAGTTTATAGAATCAGATTTATCATTTTCAGCCGTTTTGTTAAATACGGCTTAGCATAATATATAATCTGCCTGCCTTCAGATACTGGGCATTATGGGTTAAGGGTCATAATGTCCAGAATTTTAAACTGGTATACGTAAGAGTTTTGTATACCAAAATCCATTTATTCTTTCCATTTCACATATGCTCTCCAATTCCTATATTATATAGCGTTTTAAATAGATTTGTAAATCAAAAATTCCAAATACTTTTTAACCCACCCATGGTAAGTATGATCTAAACATTTACATGAACAAGCTTACATAAATATATTTACAAGGAGGTAATAAATGAAAAAATTATTGACTATGGTACTAATTATAATGGTTATATGTTCTGGATGTTCCGGTAATCAAAAGGAAGAACAAAAAGAGGATAACCAAAAGGACAGTACTCCGGCAGAAACGACGGAAAGCAGGATAACAGAAAAAAGTACGGAGGAAGCCGTCAGCCCAGCCGATGCGTCTGCCGAAAATAAAGACTATGGAAAAACCGCAGCTGAATTTCTTGCTTCTGCCCCGGTAGAAGGAAAGGTTACAAACCTGACTGACACCAGTTTTGTAGCGGAACCGGCATTTGCCGGGGGAGATTCTATTGGAAGTGCTGATGGCGGAGCCATTACCAATGTTGTATATGATCCGGAAAAGGTAAATTTTAAAACGGCATCCGTAAAATCAGATGGCAGTTCCTACTCAGTAAGCGAAGGTCAACGAGGTGACCTGAAGGAAAATGCAAATGTTTTAGTTTTTGGACAAGCGCAGGATGATGGTACCTTTGAAGCTGAAGAAATTATAGTTGTAAAGTACGGTTAATGCGAAGATGCATCCTGAAATAATTGATATACATTATGCGAACGTCACTTCCATATATTTATTATAATATGGCAGTGACGTTTGCTTGTTTATTTACATTTACCTTACAAGGATACAGTGAGCGGAAATGATATCATGATTTTGAACTCAGTTTTGTCATCCAGGTGGAAAGTACCATTGTATTTTCTAACTATTTTCTTAATGTTATGTAGTCCATATCCATGATCGGAGGTTGCTCTTGCAGTTGAATAGTATTTTTTGGGACTTATCTTTTTATTATAGGTATTGGAAATCATCACAAATACCTGATTAGATTTCTTTAGCATTTTCATCTTAATGACAGCTTCCTTACGATCTTCCAGACTTAAACATGCATTGATTGCATTATCCAGAGCATTTTCAAATAGTGAAAATATATCTGGGAAGGATATAAAATCAAATGAACCATAACGGATGTCGACAATAAAGTCAATTCCATATGAAATACATTTCTCATTAGTCTGATTTAATATCAACTGAAGGGGCCTGGACTCAACAAATATAAATCGATTCGCCTCGTGGATATTTTCTTTCATCTGCTCAACGTACTTAAATGCCGTATCCTGTGTAATGGAACTTTCTGAAACCATTCTCATCAGCCCATTAAGCTGTGCATCATAATCATGCATTAAGCCTTTCATTTCTTTTATATGCTCGTCTGTTAGCTTCATAATTGCATCTGCTTTACTTTGCTGCAGTCGAAGTTCATTAAGCTGTGATTGAGCAATAAACTTCTTTTCTGCACTGGTTTCTCCCAGAAAAAATCCTACGTTTGAAACAATAATAAATATGTATAAGATAAAATTTATAAAAGCATCTTGTCTTGTTTTAATATGGCATGCATCGGCATACAACGTATAATATACAAATATTATCGAGATAATGGGGAACAAATTAGACCAGCCATTACTATTGAGATTGATTTGTGTATTGCCGATATATCTTTTACTGAGTATGTTATGCCCAATTTTAAGAACAACATAAAATAGTCCGGAGCCGATGAGATTAAAACCGGCATTATTGATAGTTTTTTCCAAAACATTGGTCATATTATCATTTAACATGGTAGATAACGCAATGATTGGAAAAAATTCACAGATCACAGATAATATAATGGAAATAAATGAAGTAACAAGCTTTTCTGACCAACGCGCTATAAACAGGATGTGATTTAGAAACAAAGCTCCGCAGAGGCTGAAAATGGTATTAATCCAGGCAACCTTAAAGGAATTTACGATAAGCAGTAAAAGAGATATTCCTACTGTGGCTAATATTAGAATATTTATAGATTTTTTTCGCCTTTCAAAAAACCAGGAAAATACCCAGGCGCATAGATAATAATCAATAATACATTTAAAAAATGAAAGAATATATACAATCATATCATCTTCCTACATACTCAAAAAAATCTGAGAAGAACTGTACTTTATATTGTCTGCTAACAGAAATCGTTTCACCGTTTACGACCCGTACATCATTCTTTTTTGCTTCTGAAATTTTATCAAAATTCACAATACATCCTTTTTGGGCATATCCAAATTGATAATGCGGCAATTGTGAATAAAAATTCTTGAGGGTTTCCCAGGTTTCAAAAGTTTTCGTTTCCAGTACCACAAGGCGCTTACGATTAATGGATAGGATATAAATGATCTCGTTTATATGAATGATTTCTGTTCCGTATTGCTCTTTTACTAATAGGACCTTTGAACTGTTCTTTAATTTTGCAATAGCCTCATTGAGTACCGCATATATTTCTCTTTTGGAGGTTGGTTTTACTATGTAGCGATAGGCGCCGACTGTATAGCCCTCTATCGTTTTTGTATCGAGAGAAGTGAGAAGTATTATGATACATTCGCTTCCTTTTTGCCGTATTTTTCTTGCAATATCAATCCCTATATCTTTGCGGTTAAAGCGGATATCAAGAAATAAAATATCATATTTTTCAGTTGATTCCAAGAGTGTTTCGGCAGTAACAAAATAAAGCATGTAAATTTCTTCGTTTGTAAATATTGAATAAGCCATGATAATTTCAGCTAACTGTTTATGAATAAATCGATCATCATCGCAGATTGCAATTCTAATCATTGTCTGTTTCCTTCCCTAACTGTGTAAGTAATGTACGATAGCTTTCGAGTACAGATGATAAATGTTCTACTTCGTTATGGCTAAAATCAGATAGAAGAAAACTGATTTTATTTATTTCTTTTTCGTCTTGCCTGCCAATAATATAGTCACTGCTTACCCCAAGAGCACAGCATAAGGAGGCTAATGTATCTATACGAAAATTGGACTTGCCACGCTCAATTTTCTTTATGGCTTCAATAGATAATTCACATGTTTCGGCAAGTTCAGATATCGTCATACCTTTTTCAATTCTCAGTTGTCTGACTCGCTTTGCTGCAATTTTATTTACTGTCATCTCTCATAACCTCAATTCAGATCCCCACATCAAAAAGTAATAATATTTTAATAGTATCAGTATTTAAGATAAGTTTAAAGGTACTTTAGTACCTGTATATATTTACTTTAGTACACTTTGATTATATGAATGACAATGTCTGTTTAGAAGTTGTATTTTAGACGAAAAAACTTGCATTTGGAGCAATCTTTATTCTAAAGGGTACTTTTTATGTCATAATAATAATATCTTAAATAAGAAAGGATTGAGTATATGAAAACTAAAAACACAAAAAAGTATGCCCTTCAAAACCTTATGAGTCTGGCAGATATTCTTGCCATGATTAACGTCAACACCACCTGCATGGGCCCAGGATTCCAACCGAAGCTGCCGAAGGCGGCAGACAAATACAAACGCGACTATAAATGAGGCTGGCGGCACGCCTCGTTGGTGAGGCTATCGACTTTGGGATCATATCCAAAGAAGAACAAGAGTTATATGTTTGTATTTTATGCACGATGGGGTTCAGTGCAATTACCTGGGCTACTTTACTAATCCTGGGGTACTTATTTGGATGTTTGCCTGGCTGTTTGGTTTTTCTGGTCCTGTATCTGCCATTGAGAATATTTGCTGGAGGACTGCACTGCAATAATAGAAGAAATTGTTATATCCTGTCTGTTGTGATATTTGCTGTGATGATATTTACATATCATATGATGGAAAGCGCTTCTTACATTTGGTTTGATTATCTACTATATATATCTGTAGCTGTGATCATCATCATGGCTCCTGTACAGGATAAAAATAAGCCGCTGGAATGCGCTGAAGCTCGTCATCACAGAAGAACCGCACTGAAAATTCTTATGGTAGAAATTATATTACTATTAGGCATGAATCTATTATTCCAGAACAGATTAAGCAAAGAAATAATCTTTTTTTCAACAGTTCCATATAAACTGCTTGCTCTTCAATTAATATTGGGAGCAGCGAAAAATAAATGGTTTTTATCTGCGCATTCTGAAGAATAAGTACAGAGTTTCATATTGTATCAAGTGTATAAGTATGTTGGAAGGGTATTAAAAACCTGTATCGTCCGGCACAAGGTTTTGTGTCGGATAGAATAAGAACTTCCAAGATGGGAGCATAAGACGTAACGAATCCGTTACGACTTATGCTCCTTCTTGCTATCTGTCATATATCGCAACAAAATGTGCAGCAGCTGTATGGGAATTCAATGGATACTGGAATGGTAACTGCATAAAATGGTGTTTATTTGTGGCAAAGAATTCTTCCGATTTTATACAAATAAACCGTATTTTGTAAATACCGGATAGACTTAATTATGTTATGATGTTCTGAAAGAAAAGTAAACTGGGAGGAAAATGTTAATGGAACGCTTGGATGAGTTGATATGGGAACAGGTAAATAATAATCAGATCAAAGGTGCACAGATAGGTGTCTACTATAATGGGAAAACGGTATATGAGAATGCATATGGATATCAGGCAGGCGCGATCTACCGCCTGTATTCGTTGAGTAAGCCGGTGGCAGCAGTGGCTGCACTTTTACTGTTTGAGCAGGGCAGACTGGATCTCTTAAGTCCTGTGTGTAGGTTTCTGCCTGAATTTGGAGAAATGAATGTCTGGACACCGGATGGGATTAAAAAGGCAGATAAACCGATTACCATTTGGGATTTACTGAATATGACGGCTGGCATCGTTTATCCTGATGAGGACGGACCGGGCAGGATCATGCAAGAGGCTTTTGACGAGATTCAGAGAAAAACGGACACAGGGGAGGCTTACAGCACAAGAGAGGTTATACAGATCATCGCATCCCAGCCGCTTGCTTTCCAGCCGGGGGAGAATTTCCGCTATGGGCTTTGTGCAGATGTCCTTGGAGCAGTGATTGAAGTAATTACCGGTCAGAAATTAAGTGTATATTACCGGGAAAATATATTTGAGAAACTGGAAATGAAAGATACGGGATTTTATGTGCCAAAGGATAAGCTGAATCGTCTGACAGAACTCTGCTGCAAAAAAGAAACTGCGGAAGGAACCATATTGGAACCGGATCATGAGCGGCACTTAGGTCTGGGATATGGGATGGTGCCTCCTGCATTTGAGTCCGGGGGAGCAGGGCTTTATTCTACATTAGAAGACTATGCTCATTTTGCCAATATGCTGGCGGCGAAAGGCAGATATAAAAAGCAGCGGATCCTGTCCGAAAGTACGATAGAAATGCTGAGCAGGAATCAATTGGGACGGGTTCAGAGAGAGGATCTGTGCAAAGCGTTTGCCCATTTGAAAGGATTTGGATATGGAAATCTGATGCGCATCCATATGCAGCCCGGGATTTCCGGCATGAACTCACCGGTGGGAGAATTTGGCTGGGATGGCTGGAGTGGTCCTTTCTGTTCCATTGATCCTTCCAGACAGCTGGTGGTCTTGTATATGACGCAAATCAGCGGTTATTCCGGCTGGGAACTGATCCGTAAAATAAAAGCCGTAGTAAATGCCCGGATTTCGAACAAAATGAGTGAATCTTGAAATCAATATCCGGAAATCTTTGTGATATCATAAGTTCATCAAGAAAACAGAGATTCTGAAACAGGAGAACGAAAGGAAGGGTATTATGAAGAGAAGGAAAGTAATAAGTCTTGTACTGGCAGCGGCAATGTTGGCGGGAACGCTTGCAGGATGCGGGGGATCCAAAGGCGCAGCAGGAGCGGATAGCGGGAAGGAAGCAGCAGAGACCAAGGAGTCAACGGCGCAGGATAACAAGGATGGAAGTACCGCATCTGCAGCAGAGGGATCAGAAGAAACAGCATCGGGAGAAACGGCATCAGGTGCAGCGGCAGATGGCGAAGTGACAACTCTTACTTATTGGGGCTGGGATACCAACTGGTATGAGCCAATGTTTGCAGAGTTTGAAAAAACCCACCCCAATATTAAGATTGAAGCGACTACAGTAGCCTTCAGCGATTATTTTACTAAAATCCAGCAGGCAATAGCATCCGGCTCCGAATTGCCCACCATGGTTCAGCAAAGCTGTACGCTGATTGAAAATTATAAGGAGCTGGGTATTTTTGAAGATCTTACAAAAGATCCTTATAATGTTGATCCGGATAAATTTTTTGACTTCATAAAAGGACGTGCCATGACGGATGACGGGGCGTTGATCGGAATTGAACAGTCTGTATCGCCATCTGCAATTGCTTATAAAAGGGATCTGGCGAAGAAGTACTTCGGGACGGATGATCCGGCAGAATTGGCAGAAATCTTTAAGACAACTGATGATTACATTAAGTATGGTAAAGAAGTTCAGGAAAAATCAGGAGGCAAGGACTATCTCTTCCATTCCGGAGGGGCTGTGGCAGAGTGGCTGTACTTTGCGGATACCACGGATCTGCAAAGCGGCAATACAGTGAACTTTACAGACAAAATGTCACCGGTTATGAAGCTTTTATGCGATATGAGAGACAACAAAGTAGTGGATACCTTTGAAAATGGAACCCCTCAGGCGAATGCTACTTTTTCGGATGAAAATCATCTCTTTTATCCATGTCCGAACTGGGCAATTACTTATTACATCAAAGCGAATGATCCTGACGGATCGGGTAATTGGGGATTAATGATGCCGGCAACCGGCGGTTACAGCCATGGTGGATGCTCTGTCGGCATAACGAATACCAGCACGGATGCACAGAAAGAAGCTGCATGGGAATTTTTAAACTGGGCATTTTTTACCAAGGAAGGTGTAGATACTGCTAAAAAAGAAGTAGAATATTATGTACCGACTAAAGAATTTTATGAAGATGCTTCTTATGCTTCCGGAAAAGACGATTTCTTCGGAGGGCAGGATGTTGGCGGCTTCTTATATGGAGAGATTGCACAGAGTATTAAATTGCCCAAGTCTTCCATCTATGACCAGACCGTAATTGATATCCGTGACCTGCTGGCAGCAGCCGTGATGTCAGACACCGGTATGACGGCAGACCAGGCAATTCAGAAAGGTCTGGAGGAGTGTACAAACCGAATTACGGACAGCGGCATAGAAATCAAATAGTATAAAAGAGCGGAGGAGTGGGGCTTTTACCGGTGTAAAAAGACACTGCTCCGTTTTTTATGCTCAAAAACAGATGTTAATAGGAGGATCTTTACCATGAACAGTAAAGGAAATAAAAAATACAGTGTATTCTGGCCTGTGGCTTTTATTGCACCATTCATTATATTCTTTTTTACCTTTAATTTATTTCCCATTATTTATTCCTTTTTCTTAAGTTTTACCGACTGGAATGGAATCGGGGAGAAGGTCTTTGTGGGGCTTGACAACTACATCCGGATCTTTACCAAAGATGCAACCTTCTTAAAGTCTCTTTGGAATACATTATATATCATGGTGCTGGGATTCCCGATTTCGGTATTTCTGGGGCTTTTGATTGCTGCATTTTTAAGCAATTTAAAGAAATTCAGAAATTTGTTCCAGACCATTAACTTTTTGCCATATATTACGACACCAGTGGCAATTGGGCTGATTTTTACCTTTTTATTTGACTGGAACACAGGGATTATAAACCGCATCATCGAATTTTTTGGCGGCGAAGGAATCAACTGGCTGGGGAATGCGAAGTTTGCACCGATCGTTATCGGCATTATGATTATCTGGAAGTGTACTGGCTATTATATGGCTCTTTATCTGGCTGGAATCACCTCCATATCCACGGATATCTATGAGGCAGCAAAGGTTGACGGAGCAGGAACTGTTAAGACATTTTTTAAGATAACCATGCCGTTATTAAAACCCATTACTATTTTTATTACAATTACAAGCCTGATATATGCGCTGCAGTTATTTGATGAACCGAATCTGATGTTTAATGTTTCCACCACCAGCATTATCGGAGGACCAGACCGTTCCTGCCTGACTATGGTTTGGAATTTTTACGATGTGGCGTTTGGATCTACGGCTAGGCTTGGGTATGGATCGGCGGTATCCAGTACTTTATTCATCATTATTGTTGCGGCATCTTTATTTGGAATGCGATTTATGAATCGGAAGGAGGAGAACTGACATGAAGAGAACAGCAAAGATTTCTTCTTATATTATTTTAGGTATTATTTCTTTAATTTCACTGGTTCCCTTTTATCTGATGGTGACCATGTCTACCTACAAAACAGAAGAGATTTTCAAGGGCCTACCATTTTTGCCATCGGGATATTTTGCGGAAAATATTAAGACAGTGTTCCAGTCAAACTTTGTACAGACCTATATGAACAGTTTACTGGTATCTTTTTTATCTATGTTTATCTGTGTTCTGGTCAGCGCAATGGTGGGATATGCCATGACGGTTTATAAATTCCGGTTTAAGAAAGCGCTCACCAATTTCATCATGCTGACCATGATGGCACCTACACAGATTGGGATTATTGGGTACATGATAGAAATGCGTACCTTTCATCTGACGGGGACTCTTTGGCCTATGATTCTTCTGTGGTGTGCCAATGGATTTGGAGCTTTCTGGATGATTCAGTTTATCGGCGGATCTCTTCCGGTGGAAATTGTGGAAAGCGCCCGCATCGATGGAGCCGGGGAAATGAGAATTTTCTTTAAAATGGTATTGCCTTGCATCAAACCGGGTATCCTCACATTGTGCCTGCTGATTTTCCTCTGGTCCTGGAATAATTACCTGGTACCATTGGTATTTGTTAACAAGGAAAGCCTGAATACCATTCCTATTTTTATAAAAGGGCTTGCCAATGCCTACCGGACAGATTACGGTGCCCAGCTGTCAGGTCTGGTCTTTGCTACGATTCCTCTTCTGCTGATGTTCATTCTGGGATCCAAGAACTTTATCAATGGTTTGACGGCCGGGGCAGTCAAAGGCTGAGGGTCATGATATAATAACACCAGATAAAGGCGAATAGGTGTGGGCATATTCGTTTAATTCTTGGAGGTAGGTTTATGAACGAAAAGTCTAGGATCTATATAGTAGATGATGAAATGATGGCAATTGCCTATTTTAAATCCCTGGTAAGGGATGCATCCCATGAAATTGTTGGGGAAGCCCTTCAGGGGGCTGCGGCATACCCTGAAATTTGCAGCCTGAAGCCGGATATCGTATTTGTGGATATCAGTATGCCTGTAATGAACGGGCTTCAGCTTGCCGGGAAACTGCTGAAAAAGGACAAAACAATGAAGATTGTCCTGCTCACATCTTACCGGGATTTTGACTATGTGAAAAAGGGCATGGAAATGGGCGTTGTCTCGTATATGTTAAAAAATGAACTGACCGAGGAAAGCCTGAGGGACGAAATTGAAAAAATAATGTGCAGCCTGAAGGAAGAACGCCATAAAGCCCATATGTATGCAGAACACAATCTGAGAAAATTTCTCACCAGCCAGGCTGTAGGGAATGACGATATGATTTACCGCAACCATCCCATGCAGAGATACAGTTTGCTGTATGCAGCTGAAGATCAGCCGCTGAGTCTGGATGGTGAAAACAAACTGCTTTCCGGATACGATGGGGAGCTGCTGGAAAAGCTGGAATATCCCCGAGGGCTTATCTGCAGAAGTGCCGTGGCTATGGGGGAAGGCAGATGGTGTATTGTCTTTTTCATTGATGTCAATGTGGCGGACAGTAAAGCGCTGTTAATGCAGGCTGGAGAGGTTGTCCGCAGTGAAATGCTTCGAAATGGAGTCCGTGTGAGCTGCATTTTGTCCAAAGCAACGAAAAAGTTTTTAGAACTTCCGGACCTGTACCAATGTCTGGATAATTTGTCAGATTACCTTTTTTTCTATGGCGGTGAACGGGTTCTCTGGCAGGAAGAGCTTGAAAAGCGCCGTGAAACGGAAACTGACTATGACGGACTGATGCTCCAGCTGATGTATACACTGGATGAAGAGGATAAAAATGCTTCGGAGTTTACCCTGCAACAGATGCTGGAAAGATACGGGGCAGTATATTCCAAAACGGAATATACCAGATTTTTAAGAGAAATACGCGGAATCCTGAAGCGGTATGCCGAACGGAAAAAAGTAGAAGCAGGAATTATCTGGGAAAATCATGTATTTGCCAGTGTACGGCAGATAGAAGATTGGTTTTATGCAGGTATGAATGAAATCTATGAGGAGTTGAATTCATACAAAGAGGAGCAGTATTCCAGGATGATCGGACTGTGCCTGGAATATATCCATAAAAATTTCGAAAAAAACATCTCCGTCCAGGATATTGCAAATACAGCAAATATTTCGGAAGGGCATCTGCGGAAATGTTTTAAAAATGAACTGAATATCACAGTAGTGGACTATCTTACCAATTACCGTATCCGCCGGGCTAAAAAAATGATGAAGAATGGGGAATATAAGATATCTGAGGTCTATGAAAAGGTTGGGTTTACATCCAGCCAGTATTTTAGTTACGTGTTCAAAAAGATCGAAGGTGTTACCCCTAGTGAATTTCTGAAGTCATTATAGGGGAACTACAGTATGGAGGAAAAATCATGAAGAGGACAATCCGCACAAAAATCATGCTGATGGTTTTTATTCCCGTTATTGCGGCATTTCTAATCAGCGGTATTGGAGCATCTCAATATTTTTACAGCATATTGGAGAGCCATACGGTTATGGGAGAGGATCAAAAGCTGGCGCAGACAGCAAGACAGCTGCAATATATCCAGAACAATGTTATAAATATTGCAAAGCAGATCGTAATCGACGGGCAGGTGCAGAATCTGCTCAGGGAAGAGCGCAATGAAGATGTACTGGAAAGTCTGATTACAGAGCGCAGCGTGAAACAAACTCTGCGGACTTATATCAATCAGTTTTCTTATATTTATGGGGTGACTATTGTATCCCGAAAATTGGATTCTTATTCCAGCAATCAAACGGAAGGAAAGTTTAACCCGGATGAGGAAGAATGGTATCGAAAGTTTAAGGAGACCGGACTGTACAAAGGGTTTTCGGCACCGCACCTTTATACCCTGGAGCAGGGCATTCAGAAAAAACAGGTGGTGAGTTATATCATGAGCTTTAAGGATATCCGGAATGGAAAAGATATACTGGGAGATATCATTCTCCATGCCGGTGTTCCGGAGATGGAAAAATATGCAAAGCTGGATACCGGACTCTTAAGCGGCTACGCTTTGTATGACCGTGAAGGGGATGCAATCCTGCATAACGGTACAATCAGCCAGTCATTTACTGCGATGAAGCAACAGGATTCCGGACAGATACATCTGGCAAATAAAAATACCGTTCTGGTTAACCGTAGTTTGGAGGACGGCTGGATGATGGTTTCAGAGGTATCTAATACCCTGCTTCTAAAACAGTTAAAATATATAAAATGGTTTTTTGCTGCTATTTTCCTGGGAGCAATCAGTATTTTAGCCGTAGTTCTGTATTTTTGTATCCGAAATATTACCAAACCCCTGGAACAGCTGCATACCGCAGCTGTCCAGGTTGGAAAAGGAGATTTTGAAATTGCGGTGGATATCCGTACCAATGACGAATTAATGGTATTGGGGGAAGCATTTAACACTATGGTTGCGGATATTAAAAGAAGGATGGAAGAGAGCATTCAATATGAAAAGACCACAAAGGAAATGGAAATTAACAGGCTGATGCTGCAGATTAATCCCCATTTCATTTATAACACATTAAATTCCATCGTTTATATGGCGCAGATAGAAGGGAACAAGGAGATTGTAAAATTCTCTAATGCTTTTATATCACTGCTTCAGGACACGCTGCGGGTTCAAAAAGACAGTATTTTTATCAGTATGGAACAGGAGTTGAAGAATATAAAAAATTATCTGGTGCTGCAATCCTACCGGTATCCCGGACGGTTTGACGTTATCTATGATGTGGAGGAAAGCGTATACCAGGCAGCAGTTCCCAATGTACTAATCCAGCCCATCGTGGAAAATGCAATTTTTCACGGTCTGGCGGGGAAAACAGAAAAAGGAATTTTAGAGATTATCATCTGCAGGATAAGAGGGGTACGGGATGATATACAAATAACCATACGGGATAACGGTCTGGGTATGACAGAAGATGTAGTAAGCGGCATTCTGAATCAGGAAGAAACCATACAGGGGCAGATGCGGACCATTGGTGTGGGAAATGTAAAGAGCAGGATTGAACATATCTATGGGAAACCCTCTGTCAGCATGGAGCAAGATAAACTTGAAAAAGATACGGATTGCCAGAGTTATGGAATGGATATTAAGAGTACACCGGGGAAAGGCACCGAAGTAATTCTTAATATTCCATTTCTGGAATTGGACGAGCTGATAAAAGATGAATGATTACACAGGAGGAATCTATGAATATAGAGAAAAGTAAGGGTGGATTTACCCTGCCAGGCGAAGCCGGATATGAAGAACTCACTTTAAAGCTGGCTGAAAAATGGGGTGCAGACGTGATACGCGACAGTGACGGCACCGAATTGTCACGGGAAATACTGGAGGCGGGATACGGAATCTATTCCACAATTTGTATTATCCGTGACCACAATGACTGGGCGAAACAGAATATGGATAAACTGCAGCAGACTTTCCTGGTTACACAGCCTGGAACTGCTGTAGAGGAAAGGATATCCTTTCGAATTACGGAAGACTTTTTCGATGGGCAGTTTCAGGTGAATGATACAGAAAATGCCATGAAATACTGGCAGGTATATGACCGAACCTGCAACGAAGAAGTGCCGCGTGAGAAGTGGGATTATGACAGGGAAGAAAATATGGTTCATGTAAGAGGAATAACACCCTGGCACAAGTATACCGTGAGCTTTCTGGCATATCGCATCTGGGAAGAAATCTCGATGTATAACCACACTACAAATGGATGGGACAAGGAGCATCTGATGCAGATCGATCCCAGATATCCACAGACGCAGGAATATATGTTGTGCTGGCTGAAGGACTGGTGTGAGGCACACCCGGATACAACAGTGGTACGTTTTACATCCATGTTCTATAATTTTGTATGGATGTGGGGAAGCAGTGAAAGAAACAGGCATTTGTTCACGGACTGGGCCTCTTATGATTTTACGGTTAGTCCCCTTGCCCTGGATGATTTCCAAAAGAAATTTGGTTATGCGATGACAGCAGAAGACTTTATTAATCAGGGCAAATTTCATGTTACTCACATGCCCGGAAATAAAAAGAAAGCAGATTGGATGAAGTTTATTAACGATTTTGTAATCGAATTCGGAAAGAAGCTGGTAAACATTGTCCATGACTATGGGAAAGAAGCCTATGTATTTTATGATGACAGCTGGGTAGGTAATGAACCATACGGTAAAAATTTCGGGAAGTTTGGATTTGACGGCATCATCAAGGCGGTTTTCAGCGGGTTTGAATCCAGACTTTGCAGCGGTGTGGGGATTAAGACCCATGAACTCCGTCTCCATCCCTATCTGTTTCCAACCGGTGTGGATGGATCACCTTCTTTTTTGGATGACGGTGACCCAAAGGCGGAGGCTCAGAAATACTGGAAAGATGTCAGAAGAGCCATTTTAAGGCAGCCGGTTGACCGTATTGGACTGGGTGGATATCTGCACCTGGTGGAGCGGAAACCGGAGTTTGCAGAATATATAGAGGAATTGGCAGAGGATTTCAGAAAGATACGGGATTTACATAAAGCAGGGGCACCTCGTAATTTTAAACCCAGAGTTGCTGTTTTGCATTACTGGGGAAGTCTTCGTTCCTGGACTTTGTCGGGACATTTCCATGAGACTTATATGCATGATCTGATCCATATTAATGAAAGCCTGTCAGGATTGCCTTTTGATGTTCGGTTCATCAGTTTTGAAGATATCAGAAGCGGGGTATTGGAAGAGATTGATGTCATAATCAATGCAGGGGCAGCGGGAACGGCATGGAGCGGCGGGGACGTCTGGAAAGATGACGAAGTTGTGGAAAGACTAACTAAATGGGTCCATGATGGAGGCACCTTTTTTGGAGTTAATGAGCCTTCTGCTGTGGAAGGATACGATACTTACTTTAGAATGGCACATGTTCTGGGAGTGGATAAAGATACCGGGGCAAGGGTTTGTCATGGAAAATGGACATTTACTTTAGAGAAAACACCTGGATTGATCCCGGAAGGAGCGGATATTAAAGCCCTGGACGGACTGTATCTCACAGATGGGAGAGCCGGTGTGCTTTTGGAAGAAGAGGGCAATCCTTTATTAACCGTTCATTCATTTGGCAGGGGCTGCGGAATCTATCTGCCATCTTACCGAATTAGTCCGGCTAATACCAGAATGCTGCAAAATCTTATTTTATATGGATCAGGAGAAAAACTGGATCAGGATGGTGTCACATCCAACCTGAATACGGAATGCGCTTATTTTCCTGATGGACATGCACTGGTGGTCATTAACAATACAGATACAGAACAGAAATCACAGGTGAAGATAGAAGGAACAGAAATCACCTGTATATTAAAACCTTTCCAGACAGAAGTTATAAATATTTTCTCATAGAATAATAATTAAACCGTTACAATCCCAGAAACTGGATATACTCCAATTAATGAAACATCTCATGAAAGGAGTAGAAACCCATGATCAAAATACCGATTACATTCCAGACCCCGGATGACGCAATCCAGTTCGTTAATATTGTCAGCAAATATGATGTAGATGTAGACCTGCGGTATGGACACCATATCGTAGATGCAAAATCGCTGGTGGGAACTCTGGCGCTTAGCTCTGCAAAAAATATTGAAATGATCATTCATGACAATGAATGCATGGAACTGGTACAAGAGGTAGGACCATTTGTAAGCCGCAGATTGATGGCTTCCAGGAATGCACACAGACCGGATCAAGACACAACGAGACGTTAATTGCATACTTCTTTCTACTACAATATATTTTTGGTTAATATCCCTTACAGCTAAAAATGTATCTATGATTCCATAGTAAGAATCTCTTCAAAACAGAAAAAGCTGCTGGCTGGTGCCGGCAGCTTTTTTGGAAGGATTATTTTTAAATACTGTCCGTAGTGAAAGCTGACGGTATTCATTAGCCTTCTAATTATTCAAACCGTATCCATGCCTCTTTGGGGAGTGCCAGCTTGCACTCTGCCTCCATGCATTTAATCAGCCCTGCGATAGCGGGGCAGGATGCGTGTCCCGGGAGATGTTCGGATGCATATTCATAAAATGGACCAGTGCCCGGTTTTCCAAGACAGACCTCATAAGCAT
>OBXO01000498.1_pt1 | contig 30216 bp, 30 predicted proteins | sample 1501431 | NCBI WGS metagenome assembly OBXO01 (sample SAMEA2580163, study PRJEB22360) | human gut metagenome | biome: human gut; feature: human-associated habitat; material: faeces | place: Denmark | collected 2008/2010 | reverse complement strand
CTATAATTTTTATAACTCTTACAGTTAAGAAGATGCTAAACTTATTCTTTCAAAACCAGCCAGTTCTTTACAAGGGCATACCTACTTAATCCCTTATGTCAAAAATCTTGCCACAACTTAAAAGCCAACCTAAGTCTCGCCCGTATTTCCAGGGGGAAGGCGTACTTAGGTTGGCTTTTATTGTATAAAGTTATATTTTATATACTTTATTATAAGTTTACCTTTTTCATTAAAACATCATATCCTGTATAGGCTAAGGCTAATGTTCCAACTAATAGCCTTTCATGACCAAGTGGTGTTATGGTAGCATCTGCTAATGCTCTACTATGTCCTGTTATATAACAATCTGAAATACCTATATAAGGATGAATTGTTGGTGTAATATGACTTACATTACCTATATCACTTGATCCAGCAGATTTTTTCTCTTTAATTTCTGTGATACCAAGCATTCTTAAGTTTTCGTTAAATGCCTCTGATAAATTTTCATTAGTTACTAAGTTATCATAAGGCAATTCATACCTTTCCATACTAAGGGTTGCTCCTGTCATAAGAGCTGCCCCTTCTGCTATTTTTTTAACCTTTTCTACTACATCTTCTAATGTTTCTTTTGTTGCTGCTCTAAAATAAAACTGAGCAACAGCTTCGTCTGGTACTATATTTGCTGCTACACCACCACTTGTTATGATCCCATGCATTCTAACATCAGGTGTAACGTGTTGACGGAGGGCATCTATCCCATTAAACAACTGAATCACACTATTTAAAGCATTTATTCCTTCATGAGGACTGGCTGCTGCATGAGCTGTTTTCCCTTTATATGTAAATTGTAAGGGATAAAGTGCTATGGTATCTCCGCTTCTAATGGTTTCACTTGCTGGATGAGCCATCATAGCTACATCTAATTCATCAAACACACCGTTTTCAGCCAATATAACTTTGGCGCCATCCGTTTCTTCAGCTGGAGTACCATATACGATGATACGGCCTCCAACTTCATCTAATATTTTACTTAAAAGAACGCCTGCTCCCGCTGACATTGGACCTATCATATTATGACCACACCCATGGCCTATTTCTGGTAAAGCATCATATTCGCATAAGTACCCTATTGTTGGTCCTTCTTTTTTACTATCAAAAGTTGCTCTAAAGGCTGTTTTTATATTTAAAAATTCTCTTTCTACAGTAAAGTGATGCTCTTCTAAAAATGAAGTTAATATTTCTACTGCTTTAAACTCTTGATTTCCTAGTTCTGGATTATGATATATATATTCACTAATCTCTGCTAATCTATCTTTTATTTTTTGTCCTTCGTTAAATAATATTTCTTTCATATAAATTTCTCCTTTGTGTCATTAGCTCCATCCAATAACCTGAGCTATTGTGATAAAGGCTATCCCTAATGCAAATAGTATACCTTGTAATGGAAGTATCCATTTGAGCCATTTCGCATAAGGAATACCTGCAACACCTATGCAAGCTATAAGTATTCCTGATGTTGGGAACATTGCATTTGAGAAGCCATCCCCTAACTGGAATATTAATACAGTTAACTGACGCGATATGCCTATTAAATCTCCTAATGGTGCAAGTATTGGCATTGTTAATGCTGCTTGTCCTGAACCTGAACTAATGAAGAAATTGATAAACATTTGTACTGGTAACATTAAATAAGATGCAAGCATTCCTGAGATACTTCCTAGAACTTGTGCTAAGTGGAATAAGATAGTATCTATGATCCCAGCATTTTCAGCGAGTATGACGATACTTCTTGCAAAACCTAGCATAATTGCAGCACCTATCATGTCTTTTGCACCTAGTATAAAAGCATCTGCCATTTCATCTAAACTTAACTTTCCTACTATCCCAGCTAATAATCCTGTTACTAAAAATACTGCTGCAATTTGTGGAATCCAAAACCCCTTAGCTAATACGCCCCATACAATGGTGCCCATACATAGTGCAATTAATAAAAGGATGATTTTATGAGATAACAAGAACTGATCATCTTGACTTTCAAAATCTGTTAAGTTTTGACGCTTTTTCTGGTCACTTTCATAAACAGGGCTTAATTTAGGATTTTTCTTGATTTTGTTAGCATAGATCATAATAAATCCTATGGTTACCAGTGTTGATACAAGCCATATAAGCGTTCTATACTCTATTCCCGAATACATTGGTATTTCTGCTATGGACTGAGCAATACCTACATTAAACGGATTAAGCATCGCTGCTGCAAATCCTGTATTACATGCTAAGTATGTAATAGCTACTGCTACTATACTATCGTACCCTAGTACTAAAGTAAGTGGTATCATCATTGCAATAAAAGGTATAGCCTCTTCTGTCATACCAAATACTGCACCACCTAAAGAAAACATAAAAAATATAATTGGGATAATGAAAATTTCTTTCCCTTTAAATACATTTACGATACGCATTATACCAAAGTCTATTGCCTTTGTTTTTGTAATAATATTAAACGCACCACCCACTATAAATAAAAATGCTATAATTTCAGCACCTTCTATAATCCCTTGAATAGGCGCTTGTAAAACATCAAATACCCCTTGTGGCTTGCTCTCTACATACTTAAATGAACCATCTACAACTACTGTTTTGCCTGCTTCATTTACTATTTTTTCATAAGCACCACCTGGTACTAAGTATGTAGCTACTGCAACAAGTAATATGATTGCACTTATAATTACCAGCGTATGTGGTACTTTAAACCCTCCACCTCTTTTTTGGGCGACTTCTTTATTTGATTTTGTTAGATTCATTCTTCTCACTTCCTATCTTATATTAGTCCATAAAAAAAGTCTTGAGTGAAGCTCATCACTCAAGACTTTTTATCTAATAATATATTTTTAATCGAACTCTACTTATAACCCAATTTAAAAATAATAAAATATATCTATCGTGATAGCTCATCATAAATAACTTTATGACAGTGTTATGCATATTCTACATAACCCCAACTCTATAGCCTTAAAGCTTTCAGCTATAGGTTTCGGCGGTCTTTCCTTTAGGTTTGTTTCACTGTTTGCTCAAACTCCACAAACTTACTTTTAAATCCCGCAACCTCTATCTTTTTTATTCTATTTTTGTTGAACCCATTATATATTAAAATTTTATATTTGTAAACATATCTTTTAATAATAACTATCTTTAGCACTTTTTACCAATTTTTCTATAAATTATTGACACTAAACAGAGCAATACGCTCTCTAAGCTCCATTATCTTTTCTTCTATAAGCCTAGCTGTCTTGATAAACTCTTCATCAGCCTTTCCTGATGGGTCCTCAAGTCCCCAATCTTCTCTATGTTTACATGGTAGTGATGGGCAAGCTACATTACATCCCATTGTTATCACCACATCTACTTCTGGAATGTCCTTTAAGAGTTTACTCTTTTGCGTTTTATTCATATCAATCCCATATAAGTCCTTGATAATTCTTACAGCATCTTGATTAATTTCTGGTCTTAGCTCTGTTCCTGCTGAATAACTTTCAAATACATCCAAGGCGAAATGTTTTCCTAAAGCCTCCGCCATTTGAGATCTACAAGAATTATGTACACATATAAAAGCCACCTTTAATTTATTCATTCGTTTATACTCTCCTTTTTGCCAAACTAGTCTCCTGTTATTTGCCATTTTAATAAGGTTAAGACTCTTACATAACCTTATCCTTTCTAGGCATTATACCCCTTAAATACCTTTTCATCTCCTTCATCACATCTATATTGTTTCTGCACTTTTAGCTTATAGTATAAATAAGCCACTACACCTTTTAATAAACTAGAGAGTGTAATGCTCCACCATATACCATTTATCCCAAAAAGCTGTATAAATAAAAGGGCCATCGGAATACGTAATACAGTAAATAGAATGCTAATCTTAGCTGATACTTTAGGTATTCCTATCCCTGTAAACAGACCATTCGTAATCATTTCAAGAGCACTAAATATTTGTGAAAAAGCAATAATACGTAAATAACTGCTTGCTATTTCTATCGTTGTAAGTTCATGAATAAAGAGCTTTACAATGGGTCCTGGAATAATTAGAAAGATCATTGTTGTTGCTAGAGCGTACGCCCCTCCTATTTTAATAGCTGTGGCATAGCCCTCATGGATCCTCTCATACTTCTTAGCTCCAAAATTTTGACCTGTAAAGCTGGCTACAGCTCCATTTAGTCCACCTATTACCATATAAGTTACAGATTCAATTTGTAGACCAATTTTTTGAGCTGCTAGAGCATCCGATCCAAATATAGCTATCATTCGAGCTAGTATAATATTCACGAAAGTGAAAAGTATCCTTTGGAAGGACATAGGAAATCCTAGCTTCATAATCTCAACAACTTTTTCATACTCTATCCCGATTGTTTTATCAAAAAATAAAATGCTTCTCCCCTTGTACAAGAATAAGAAAAACATAGTAACATTTGCAATAAGCGTTGCAACAGCAGCCCCTAAAACTCCCATTTTAAATGTATATATCAAGATAGGATCTAAAATAATATTCATTATAATACCTATGGCACTAATCTTAAAAGCTTCTTTATTATTTCCAAAGCTCCCTAAAAGCCTTGTAAATAGTAAATTAAAAAATGCAAAAAATAGCATAGGTGCACTATATGCTAAATAAAGATAAGCATTCTGCTCAACCTCTACATTCCCAAGTTGTAAAAAGCTAATAAAACTTTTTCCTGCATAAAGGAGTAGCACTGCATAAAGCAAACCTAATAGACCATTTAGTACGAGACTTGCATTCATATAGGCCTTAGTTTCATACTCATTTTTCTTGCCCACTGCATGGGCTACTTTTATTCCTCCGCCAATAACCACCATTGCATTAATAGAGTAGCCTAGTCCTATAAAGAAGCTTGAAGAACCAATACTTGCAACAGCATCTGTTCCTAATCTTCCTACCCACAACATATCTACTAAGTTATATGCAAATTGTAATAAGGATCCCCCCATAATAGGTAATGCAAGTGCTGTAAGCACCCTTAATACATTGCCCTTTGTTAAATCTGTCTTTTTCATTTTATCTCCCTATTTCTTTATGTTTTTATAGACTTAAATGCTAAAATACTAGGTCTATAGAGTCGTAAGCCTGAGCTTATATGGATAACGCTCTATAGCAAACTTATCATGCATATAGATAACTGTCAATATGTTCTCTATTGTATTTTATATGCTCGAGTTTGCATTTTAATTGTAAAAAAATAAAAATAGGTAGGATACCTACCTGATACCCTACCTATTTTTATTGACATCTTCATAAATATCTTTAACGATCTCTAACCTCTCATTGTTTATGGTATATTTCATCCATGAACCTTCCTTGACTCCTTTTACAAGCCCACATTCCGTTAAAATCTTCATATGGTATGACAATGTAGGTTGAGTAATATTGAATTCTTCTAAAATATTGCATGCACAAAGTTCTCCACTTGAAAGCATTTGAATAATCTTAAGCCTTGTTTCATCTGCTAGTGCTTTAAATACACTCACATATTCACGATATGGATACTTCATTCCTTCACCTCTATTACATTTTGCATATATTCTTATACCATTTTATCTTTACATACTTTGCTCACTCTTTCTGAAGTTACGAACATAATAAGCACTAAAACGACTAAAAAGTAAGGTAGTAAATTGAAAGTAGTAGCCTTTGCGATCATCCCAAATAATGGTGGCATCAAAGTACTGCCTACATAAGCCGTTGCCATTTGAATACCCATTATCCCCTGAGATATTTCCTTTCCAAATCTATTAGGTGTCTCATGGAGCATCGCCGGATAAATAGGCGCGCAACCTAGGCCAACCAATATCAGACCTGCTAATTGCAAGTAACTTGAGTAAGGTATAATCAATAATAGAGCTCCGCAGATACAGATTATTTGCCCTATTCTAATCATTTTCTTATTATTAAAATACATGGCTAAGAATCCTGCTACAAGTCTACCCACTGTAATACCTAAGTAAAAAAGCGCTGCCCATTTTGCAGCTTTTTCTGCCGGGATGCCTTTACTTATAACCAAATAAGAACTTGCCCATAACCCTGTCGTTAGCTCAACTGCGCAGTAACAAAAAAAGGCCACAAGTGCTGGTTTCGCTCCTTGTATTTTAAGTAAAGCACGAATATTTATATCGCTCTTAGTAGCTTCCTCTTCATTTGTATGGGTTTCAAACTTCTTCCACAAAGGCAATGAAACAACTAGCCCTATCACTAAAACAGCCTGAATAATCCCAATTGTAGCATAACCTATTCTCCAGCCATTTTCTTTTAAGAGAAACAGGGACATAATGAATGGTCCTGCTGTAGCCCCTATTCCCCAAAAACAATGAAGCCAGTTCATATGCTTTGCTTCATAATGCAGCGCAACAAAGTTATTTAATGCAGAATCTACAGCACCTGCTCCTATTCCCATTGGAATGCCAAGTATACAAATCCAAAGAAAACTTGGTGAAAAGTATATACCAAGTAGCCCTGCTGCTGTTAAAAATACGCTGGCAGTTGTTACGATACCCGTTCCAAATCTTCTAATGAGCTTTGCACTAAAGAAGCTTGATATAATCGTTCCTCCCGAAACAATCATTGTAGATAAACCAGCTGCTGATACAGGTACATTAAAATCTTGATAAATCATTGGCCATGCCGATCCTAAAATAGCATCCGGGAGCCCCAGACTAATAAAGGCTATATAAATAATAATTAATAATGTAGTAAGCATACTTTCTCCTCTATATTGATTTCTTTCATTCATTAAGTATCTTTAATATATATATTTTTATTTAGCCAGTCAATCTAATTTTATTGTCTTAAGTATAAAAATAGCCTCTTCAACTGAAGGGGCTATTTTCATGGACAAAATTCCTATTGGGTTCATTAACTTTAATTTATTTGATCTTATTTTTCTTGTTCTCGAATTTAAACTTTTGATATAGCATATCTTTTAAAATTAAAACTGTATCCTCATCATTGAGATTGAACATGTTTTTAAAATGGTCATAAAAATTGCAGATTTGTTGGCAATAAGGCTGTATTCCTTCTATACCTTGATAAGTAGCTAAAATAGGATATTTTTTACTCCACGCACTTGTCCAGTCAATTTCATCAACTATCCTTTCTATGCTTGTAATATCGCCGCTAAGATTACTTCCACTTATAAGGTAGTCATAACTTACATTATAGAGTTGACTTAACAATTTTACTTTAATTAATTCCGGAACTGTTTGGTCAGTTTCCCACTTGCTCACAGTTTGTCTAGATACCCCTAATTGATCTGCAACATCTTCTTGAGATAATCCAGCTTTTTTACGCAAATCTAGTAATTTATCACCTAATGACATTATAATCACCAGCCTTTCAATGAGTCTAAGTTCACTTGTGTGTAGTATACCTCACATATCAACTACTTTCTACCAAGTAAAGTTGGAATTTTGTCAACTAAACTTAACATCTCAATACTATTTGCTATGTATAATAAATGGCAGCAAGTAAATATCTATTTTACAATTATTTTAACACTCTAATAAGTTTATTTAAATATTTATCATTTTACTATTTAATCCTAATCACCAATAATAATTTCCCTATCTTGTACAGAAATGACCCAATCATTAATAAAGAGCTTGGTTATATTTTTAGTATCTATAAGCGGACTGTCACTCCTTTCATATCTCCATACTACCTCACCACCACTAGTAAATATAATCAAAAAAAGATAGCATCTACTAAAAGTGCTATCTCAATCCAAAGATTAACTATTTGGTTAGTTGTATTATTCACGTCTATAATCATAAGTATCTTTTTCTACATCTAACACTATGTCATTTATTTTAACAGTTCTATCATCCAACCACTCAACCGTTGCTGTTTGACAATGATATTGCCAATAAATATTTTTGCTTATTCTACTTTCTTGATTTGTCACAACCCCTAATACAGCATAATCAACGGTTGCACCACCATTATTTAAATAGGTTGTCACTTCATAGGTTTGCCCTGGAGATAAATAGCTTCCTAACAACTCTTGCCCTTTTATACGTTGCACATCAAAAAATGCCCAGTAAATACCGTAAGCAAGCACACAAATAAGAATCAAAATAACTAAACATACTTCCCTAAATCGGTTACTAAGACTCATATCTTCCCCCTGCCTTTCATTTCTATCACCAATAAGATATCTATTTGTTTACTATTAGTATAACATGTCTCCGAAGCTCCATGTACCCTAAAGGAATCTATTCTTATTTTGAACAAATTCTTTCCTTTCTTTATAAATGATTATTACTCTATTCCAAAATAAAAGGGAAGGTTTTAAATCCCTTCCCTTTTCTATAAGCCTATCTATTTGACTTAGGTTCTATCACAAATTCAATTGACATCTCTTTATATTCAGACTGATCTATTGCACTATACCTAAACCTATTATTCTGCTTGGCTTTATAGCTATACTCATAATTTCCAAAGCTTCCTTTTTTACTTCCCTTTTTGCCCTGTATAACCTGTTCAACTAAGGCATTAACCTCTTCTAATTCACTTGCTTCCATATTCCATTGATTTTTACACCAGCTCAGTAGAGGCTCAAAATAGGACCAATCGATCTCCTCATCTTTAATCTTATTGAAAATGACTCTTACTTTTTGAATCTGATCATCTTCTATAAAGAGCTGATAACCCACTGCCTTCTCTTCATAATAAGTGGCATCCACTTTTCCCTGTTCATCGTATAACGTCATATAGCTTCTATTATTAAGTGATGGTGTAGAAAAACGTAACAATTTTGTTTCTCCCATAACATAAGGCGTATATACAACAAACTTATCCTTTGGTACGACTTCTGCTAACTGTTTAAAGTACTCATCCACTAACGTCAGTGGTTCATTTTCAATGTCCATATAAGAACTATAATTATAACCTCTTCCCTCAACATCCTTATATAGATGAGCAGGTTTGATTCTTATGGCAGCATTATTAATCACTATGTGCTGAGGATTTCTATTGCTCTCTTCTGCTCCGACCTTTTTCATAAAGTCTTGAATCCCAGGAAATACTTCATCTAATTTCTCTGCCCATTCACTATCCTCTGGCTTTAAATTATTTTCCTGAAAGAATTCCCAATCTATCTGTAATGCACGCCCACTTGAATCGAACTCATAATAATAGTCATTATATTTTTTATTAAACGCATCAGCTACTCTTTTTGTCTGATTAAGAATAGTATCCTCAACTACATAATACGCCTGACTCCCTACATCCTCAGCTTCCTCTTTTCCATACATACTAGATGGCTCTTCCTCACTGTATGTAGTCATCATACTTACTTCTTGGTAAGTACTGCACCCTGTCAATAAAATACTCCCTAATAAAATCCATGCAAATTTCTTCATCTTAATCACCTCCTATTTCTCTTTACATCCAATCCTAGCAACTTGATACATTAGGATATAACCTACTATCCCTAGAATCACTATAGATCCTAAATGGATTTCTAAATTCACTTCAGAAAACATACCAAATCCTGAAACATAAAATTGAGGTAATAGTGCCATACTTATTGTACCTACTGCAATAAATATCTTGCGACATAAACGTTTAGGAATCAGTTTACTTTGGTCTTCTACCGTAAAATATTTACTACTCAGCCACCCTAATACAAGAGCAACGCCAATAGCTAAAAGTAGTAAACAAACCTTTATACCTGCATTTCCTATAAAATGAATGTTAACCCCCTCACCATTTCTTACTTGGTTCCCTGTGACTGAATCCATCATGCCATATACTAATGGTAAAGCGAGATAATTATCTACTTGGTACCTAAAATCTATCATAAGGTTAAAATATGTTGGTAGAATCATGGCAATCGCTGTAACAACGATAGCAAATATACGATTACTAATCAGGTACTGCATCAGTAATAACATGAGATAAACTAAGGTCATAATCAAATAGTTCATCAAAAGCATTAATACGATGTACTGTACGGAATCTATCTCTAAAAGGCTATCTTGCCATATACTTATGCTATACATATCATTGAGCCAACTACTATGAGAAAATCGAAGTACTACAATCCCTATGGCATAAAGTACAAATGGAAGGGTATAAGTTACTACGCCACATCCCATCCTAATCCAATAAATATGGCTACTTTGTATAGGTAAAGCCTTCAAAAATCTTCCAATCTCTATATTTTTTGCATCCCTAAATTGTACATATACGAGAAGAATAAGTCCTACAATGCTTCCTATTAACAAGAAAGGTGCAATCCCATTCAATTCTTGGCTAAACTTATTAGATATATACCAAATGCCTGAATGTTCTAAGAAGCTCTTCCTTTTCTCCCCCATCGTTCCCATAAATAGTAGAAATACACCACTACATACCATTAGGAAATATAATATCATCCACTTTAATGATCTAAACTCATATTTGATCAATGCCTTATATTTATTCATGACTCGCCTCTCTCCTTCCTCCATCTGTATAAATAAAGATTTCTTCTAAATTCATACCTATAGGTTCTACAATTCGGGCTCCAACCTTTCTTAATCTATTCTCTAGCTCCTGTGTATAACGATCCGTAATAGCATAGTACACACTCCCTAGCTTTTCAATATTCACAAATTCACTCCACTTCATAAAGCCTTCTGGTGCTTCGTCTTCAAATACAATTTGAAGCTTCTTAATGCTTGACTTTAATTCATCTATAGTAGATTGATAAGAGACTCTACCTTGATGAATAAAGGTTACCTCATCACATATTTTCTCTAGCTCTGTTAAATGGTGTGAAGATATTAAGACAGTCATTTGCTTTTCTTCTACAGCTTCAATAAGTAAATCAAGTAATTGTTTTTTTGCAATCGCATCTAAGCCTGATGTAGGCTCGTCTAATATCATTACCTTAGGATTGGATGCCAGATGTAGCATAAAAGATACTCTCATCTGCATCCCTTTAGAAAGCTGAGTAACTTTTTGATTTACCTTAATTTTAAAAATCTCATTATAGCGTTCAAAATCTTTTCTACTGAAGTTTGGATACATGGCTTCAAAGAAGTCCACTAACTCTTTTACTTTATACCCCTTAAAAAATTGGTTACGATCTGCTACATAGCCTATCATTTGCTTAGCTTCATCATTTTCCCAAACTGACTTACCATCAATGAATACTTCACCCTGATCACTCTTATAAATCCCTACTATACATTGAATCAAGGTTGTTTTACCTGCACCATTTTCACCAATTAAGCCATGAATACATCCAGGCGCTACTTCAAGTGATACATTATGGACCGCTTGGAACTTCCCAAAATTTTTTGATACACCGTTTACTTTAATGCTCATTCTTCTCCCCCCTCAGTTCTTTAAATACTTTATCTACCTGAGCAACAATTTCTTCTTCCTCTAATCCCATGTAGTGTAATTCAATACAGATATTTTTTAGTGTTTGATATAACTCGGCCATTTTCTCCTCATCCACCTTTTTCATTGGAAGAGCACAAACAAATGTCCCCCTCCCTCTAATTGTTTCAATCACTTTTTGTCTTTCTAACTCTTGATAAGCCTTACTCACTGTATTGGGATTGATTGTCAACATTCCAGCTAATTGTCTCACTGAAGGCAACTGATCACCACTCTTTAAAATACCTTTAAGTAATTGCTCCTTTACTTGATCCACAATTTGCTCATAAATCGGCTTAGCACTTCTACCATCAATAATAAACATAGTCCACCTCCTTTAAACTTTATCTATATCTTTACTTTTAGTGTATGGCTACGTGTACCAAGTGTACTATTTCAACTAGTACACTCAAAATATAATATCTTACCTCCTAAAAGTCAACCCTTTTTTGTATTTTTCAGAGATGAATCCTCTTTGCTTTTAGAAATTTCTAAGCCTCTATTTTGCCACATAAAAAAGCTAGTATACAGCCATGCTTTTAAGGCAGAATGACTGTATGCTAGCTTTTTTCGTTTATTTTTATCTTTGTTAATCCCTATTAAGAGACCCCCTATAGTGAGCTATTTATTAGGGTCTTAATATAAGTTCTCTCTTGACTCCCATCAAATATTAAATCAAGGCTTGAATAATCTTCTTCTGCTAATATCCCTATCTGATACCCATCAGCTTCTATAATTGTTAAAGGGATAATCTCTTGTGTAGAAATCATATTATACAGTTCATTTGCCTTGGTAGGTACTAAGCTACTCAGAATAAGCTTTGCCATCTCTAGATTTTCTGAATTATTCTCATGCAAAGATAAGGTTACTAATTGCTTTTCTGGTACTACTTGTGCAAATGAAATTTGATAAGGCTTTCCATCCTCACCTATAGCGTTCCTGTTGTAACTTATATTATCTATGCCAAATCTCTTATAGCCATTACCTAGTAGTAAACTCGGTACTTCTTCTAGTGGTACTTGTTTATTTACAGTAGGTACTTTGATTGGTTCACCTGATGTAGAGAGATAAGCTGTTCTATTGGCGTAGCTTATTTGTAAACCTAATGTATCCGTTACAACTCTTATAGGAAGATATACTGTATTATTTTTCATCTCAGGATTACTTAATAATTGAATATATCCATCATTGGATTTGGCATTATGATAATCTACTGTAAATTCAATGAATTTATCCCCTTTTGTTATCGTAGCAGTCTGTTCTTTATTATCCCAGCTTACATCATAGTTAAGTTTTTCTGACAACAGTCTTAATGGTATCATAGCGTTCCCATTATCACTTATATATCCTTCACCAATAATGACCTGATCAAGAGATATAGATATAGGCTTTGCTAAAGTTCTAGCTTGAGCTTGTACTGGCGTAAGTACTAATAGAGCAGCTAAAGTTAGGTTCATTATCTTTTGTATTAATCTTTTCATTTTGCTAAACTCCTTCATCTTTTTTCTAGCTTATTATACACTTTTTAACACCTCATTTTCTACTTCCCTAACGCAAAACATGAATTTAAGTAAAAAATTCGGATTCTCTCACCTTCTGGCTAGCTTCCTACTTTACTCCCTAATACTGCCATTTTTAACCTATTCCCTACCGTTGCCTGTATGATTTTCTCTATAATTTGATCTTTATTATCTCTGCTTTTAATGCAGGCACTTAAACTTTTTGCCAGTTCTACTAGCTTAGGCTTACTTAATTTTAGTCCTTGTAAGTAGATTTGTGCCTCTTCATAGGTTTGACATTGTTTCAATGCTTCTTCATAAACCACTAATTGCTTATCTACTTCTTTGACAACCTTTTTACTTTTATGTACTTCTTGTAAGCCTAAAGTAAACTCTCCCTCTAGCCATTTTGAGAATTGCTTTTCATCAAGTCCTTCTATAAATTTTAAGGCGAGTTTATAGCCTTTAATCACTTCTTGTGCACCTATTGCCATCACTTATCCCCCATTCTCTGTAGTACTTCTTGTAAGAGCGCTTCAAGCTCTTCAGCAAGCTTCTTTTCCATTGGACCTGATTTGCTTCTTAAAATAGTAGGGATTTTATTGTTCTGCCCCATTACACTTTGATTAAACCTGATACGTGTATTAAAATACTTTAATGCCTGGTCCTTGATTTCTTTTTCATACTGCTTATTAATAGCAATGAGATCATCCCCACTGGTCTGAACCATGGTTGCTACCGTCCCCATAAGTTGTGGATGCAAATTATGATAAGGTAAACTAAAGTAAGCGATACTTTGGTTAGTATCTCTCGCCAATTCCTCTACATGTCCTTTCAGCGTTAATCCACCTAAACTAGATAAATGGTCAAGTCTTGTTGGGACTAAATAGTAATCACTCGCCACTACAGCACTTTGTGTAATGATGCCAAAGCTTGGCTGGCAATCTATTAAAATCATATCAAACTGTTCTTTTAACTTCTCTATTTCCTTATCTAATAAATAAAGCATAGCCATTTTATTTCTTATTTGCTTACGCCTTGTTACACCTAGACACCTTTGTGCGAGTTCTATCTCTACTTTAAATAAATCTGTATGAGAAGAAATAATCGTAATGGGTGTTGTTAAATGCTGATTAACTTCTAAGTTCTCTATAAATAAGGTTTCAAAAGGTATCTTATTGCCATTCAAACAGCTATCATACCATTTTTTAATCGTATGATTTTCTCTATACCGCGCCCCCCATTGCTCTACAGGTATAAATGAAAAAGTCAGACTAGCTTGTGGGTCTAAATCTACGACTAATACCCTATGACCTTTGGTAGCAAGGCCTACTGCTAGATTAGCTACTATACTTGTTTTACCTACTCCTCCTTTGTAGTTAACTACTGAAATAACCGCCACTTATCTTCCTCCTGCTCTCACTATGCTTATCCTTATAATATATGGTGTAAGAGGTGCTGTTATGAGTAGGTTTGTCTACATACTCATAGAATCTTGATACTTAAAGCTTATTATGCTTATATAATAGAAAAAAGATAATACCCTTATATAGGCATTATCTCTTCTTTTATTATTTACTAATTTAGGTGCTCTCTCTAGTGCTATAGGGCTACCATTAAGTTGAGCACTCTTAGAACCTACAGTTAAAGAAAATGTTGTATCACCTTTTGAACAATATGCTGTAGATGATGTACTGTCCCACTCAATTTGAATTCCTAATGCATCGCATAAAGGCCTCATTTCTACTAAAGCCATTTCATTATCAATAATACCTTTATATACTGCTCTATCGTTATGAGTAGATTTTTCTACAAAAAAGCTAGCCTATTCGGCTAGCTCCTTCACTAAATCATTAAGCTGTTGTTTGATTATTTCAAAATCTCCACTTAAATCTAATGTCTTAACATTAATCTTATTACCAGCCATCCTATATTCATGGTCTGGCATAATTGCTTCATCTGTTTGAGCATATAGAAGTGCACCACTTACCTTACCAGATTGCATAACATCATAGTTTTTGACATAGGTGAATATCTGATACATATTACCTGAGTGTAAAGCCTTGCTATGAAACTGCCCATGTTGTTGCAGTATTGAGCTATAATATTTTGTATCAATAATCATTGTCTTATCTTTATATTCCAACGTAATATCTGTCTTCATAGTCGGTAGTAATTCTACATATCCATCATCTACATTCCAGTTAATATGCTTAGCTGACACCTTAAATTGTGGGTAATGCTTTTTATAAAAAGCAAATATAAATTTTTCGTATAATCTATGCATATGTTGCTCATCTATATAGTGTCCTATTTTTTTAGAGCCCTCTTCCTCCGTCATCAGTAAGCCCTTTATGACTAAATAGCAAATATTCAGCAGCATCTTATATGTAGCATTATGCCTGTGATACTTAATAGCTTTCCATTGAATTGTATAAGGATTTACTTCCTTGACATTTTGAAAATATATAAGTACTTTTTTCATTTTTTTCTTCTGAGCTAATGCCACATCTGGACATCTTAGGAGTAAGTTCGCTGTTGTCTTTAATATTTGATTCATGTACATATTCTCTGAATACTCATCATAGACGCAGATAAGTTGTCTTCTAAACAAAGTTTGAGCTTTAATAGAATTTGTGACATCTATTTTTCCTCTTGGAGAACTTAAAGATTGCATTTGCCTACAGTATTCTCGCCCTAATCCTCTTCTTATTTGATTAGCAATCCCCTGGGCAAGAATAGCCGCTAACAAATCACTTGTATACTGAAATGTTTCAGTCTCTATATGCTTATACGATTCCTCCTTTAAAGATTGAAAAGCATAGGCAAGCATGTAATAAATGTTTTTAATATAGATACTTTTATTCTTAGTCATTTAAAATATCACTCAACCTTATTTGCCATTTTTCCACTTGAGTACTATCATCAAACCAATATTCATGGATAAGAGGCAATAGTTCATATTTAATAACAGCTTCAATCCATTCATCTGTAATAGGATCATCTGTACACAAATAACTATGTCCTATTCTAAAGCCTGTTCCTAATGCCTCATCCTTACCAATATCTTGATTTAATGCTTTAATCGTATCTACAAGTACGCTAAACTTAGGATGACCTACTTCTTCTCTTACCTTATTAAAACCTTCTGAATCAAAAGCAGGCTCTAGTTCATAAAAAGCAAATCTCCTTCTAAGCGCATAATCAATCATAGCCAGACTTCGGTCTGCTGTGTTCATCATCCCAATGATATGTACATTACTCGGCACTGAAAACAACTCATTCGCATAAAGTAAACGAAGCTTATCTCCTCTTTTATCTTTCTCAATAAGCATAAGGAGTTCCCCAAAAATTTTACTCAAGTTACCTCTATTAATTTCATCAATGATAAAGAAATAATCCCTTTCACTATCATCTTGTGCACGTTTACAAAACTGATAAAAAGGCCCTTGCATCAGTTCAAACCCATCTTGAGTCGGGTGATACCCCATAATAAAATCTTCATAGCTATAACTTTGATGGAACTGAACCATCATTACTCTACTTGTGTCCTTAGTACCCATTATAGAATAAGCTAACCTCTTAGCTGCAAAAGTTTTGCCTACTCCAGGTGCTCCTTGAAGAATAAGATTTTTCTTATACTTAAGCAAACCTACTAATGTCTCATACTGCTGTGCATTCATATAGACTTCGCTCAAGAAATCTTCTTCTAAATAGCTATCATACTCAATCTCTTGCTCTTCTATCTCTTCAAATCCTTCTTCTGTTTGTGTCATCATCACTTCTATTTTTTCACGGTAATCCACATAAGAAGATATATCCGTTAAAGTCTTCATCACTGCCCGACCTGGATGCTCCCAATTTCCTTTATGCGTCCATTTCACTCTTCGAATATATTTGTAATCTTGTCTTGCCTCATCAAAAATATAATCACTTTCAACAACCCCTCTTCCAATAAGAGCTGATACACCTTTTTTTACATATATAATATCTCCGATTTGCATGTCATGCATAAACTGCCAAGTCGCTAAAGAAGCATTCGTATAACTTTTATTACTGTCCCATAGTGCTTTCATCTTCATGCGCATAGATTCTCGCGTAGTATATTGTCTTAAATCACCGAGTTCCTCCCAGCCTATTCCCATAATGCCCTCATCGTAGAACTCCTCCCATTTACAAGAGTTCTCTCCTGGTGCATAAATCCAATACCTTGTTTCTGACTCCCTTAAGTTTTCTCCATATTCATCACAGCTCTCTTTAATTTCATTGATATTATTTCTTTTCCATGCCTCATGTGAAAGATGTGAAAAATCATGATATGGGATTCTATTTTGGCTAAATGCTCTTTTTAGGCAATCAACTATATTAAGATATACCAAAGCATTTGGAACAGTTTTAAATTCATTTTTCAAATCATATTGCCAGAACATTAAATCTTTATTGTTTTTAATAAGAAATTCTCTATTGCATCCATCAAGATTAAGATATGTTTCAGGCCTAATCCAATATAATCCTATAGATAGCTTCCATTTAACATAAGGTTGTTGTATAACCTTATCATAGTATGTAATAAAATCCTTTTTTGTATTTTCTTTAGGATTATCTGCATAAGCAATAGCTACTTCAAACATTTCCCATAGATTTGGTATGTCTTCTGTTCTTTTCTTTATATCTCCAAAAAACCAAGCATTTCTAGGGTCAAGTATAGGTACTCCTTCAAATGAAGTCGGTACCTCTTCTGATATCTCTAATTCTTGTGCTAACAAAGAAAGAATCCGAATACGTTTTTCATCTGTAATGTGCTTATTAAAACAACCAAAAATTGAAAAAGGACAAATATCTTCTAGTCGTTCTTCTTCAATCCTAAAAGGAAATCTCATATCTATTTTTTTAAATACTTCTTCTAATAAAATAAGTAAACCTTGTCTATTATTTTTATATCTTAATAATTTATTTGCAAGCTCTGGATAAAATTTAGTCCATTGAAATACTTCTTTTTCACTCACTTAAAATACCTCCTTTAAATAATTCATCTATATCATAACAAATAATTTAAATATTTTATACAAAAATAACCTAAATCCCCCTTTTGGGTGAAACTTAGGCTATTTCCATCATTCTCTTATACTTTAAGCATTACTTATATAACGTCTTAAATTTTCCAGTCCAATTTGAATACCTTTTATGGGATCTTCCATCCCTTCAAACTCAATAGCCATATACCCATCATACCCTACTGATTTTAGGATACTTATACACTGCTGCACTGGTACATGTCCATGCCCAATAATCATCCCTCTTAAGTAGTTTCCACCTCTTGTTTTAAAGAAACCAGCTCCAGGATTTATACCGCTACCACTTTTTACAAGAAAATCTTTAGCATGAGCATAGAAAGCATAAGGTGCTACCCTACTTACGGCCTGCACAGGGTCTTCATCTACACATAGAAAATTCCCCATATCTACTAATAAACCAAAGTTTGGATGAGCAACCGCATTAACGAGCTTTTCTACACGCTCACTATCTTGGCAGAAAAAGCCATGATTTTCTACAGTGGTCCTGATTCCTTTACTTTCTGCATAAATTGTCACCTCCCTGCATCCTTCTACTAGTCTATTTAGAGCCTCATTAAAGCCTCTATAACCTCTATCCCCCTGATTGTAGCCTCTTGTGGCATCGTGCCTAACAATTTTGGCACCTAATACCTGGGCAAAGTTTATCATCTCTTTTACACGCTTAATCTCTGCTTTTAGATCTCCCCCACTTCCATAAAGGAAATCTGCTCCAAAAGTAAAGCTTGATATAGGCATCTTAACGCGGTTAGCTTCCTTAGCCAGCTGGTGTACATATTCTTCTTTCGTATTCCCATCATGGGGGATTATCTCTACGAGTTCAATAGCATCAAAGCCCATTTCCTTAGCCTTACCTATGCAATCGAGTTGTGTTAATGTTCCATTTCCTATTAGTCTTGAAAAACTATAGCTACTTACAGATACTTTCATTGAGGTTCTCCTTATTCAATAATCACTTCATGCCCTGTTCTGGCAGATTCATAAATGGCATCGAGTATAGTCATAATCTCAATACCATGCTCTGCTGGAGAAATACACTGAGTCTCACCTTTAACACAATCTACAAAGTGATTGATTTCATTATCAAATAAGCCATCAAAATCTAACGCTGTCTTAGCAGCAAGCTGAACGTCTACCATATAATCATTGATTTCTGTGTACATTTCAAGTTCTGGACTTAATTTTGCTCCACCTTTTGTACCAAACAGTTCAATAATTCCTTCATCCTTCTTAATATTTAAACTAAAACTTGCTTCTATAGACACCACTGCACCATTATCATATCGAATCATGGCTGTAGCTAAATCTTCTACATCACAAACATCATGATTTGTTTTCTCCATTGAACAGTATCCGGTACCGCCTTTGATGTTTTTTCTATCAAAAAGTTTTTGGAAAGTAGCACCATAAACTGAGACAGGCTTAGGATTATCCATAAGGAATCTTGTAAGGTCAATAACGTGTACACCTAAGTCAATTAATGGACCACCACCAGAGCGTGATTTATCTCCAAACCACCCTCCTGGATTGCCCTTTCTTCTTAAGTAAGTAGCCTTGGCATAATAAATATCTCCTAAGAAATCTGTGCTCTGATAATCCTTAATAATGTTAGCATCATTTCCAAAGCGTCTCACAAAGCCAATCATTAAGAGTTTGCCCGCCTCATCAGCAGCCTTTTTCATAGCTCTTGCTTCTTCCGCATTCATAGCCATTGGTTTCTCACAAATAACATGCTTACCTGCTTTAAGGGCTGCAATAGAACAAGGTGCATGGGCACTATTCCATGTACATACACTGACTGCATCTAGTTCTTCAAGTTTTAGCATTTCATTCATATCTGTATAAATACGTGAAACCTTATATTTTTCTCCTGCTGCTTTTACACGTTCCTCATTAATATCACAAAGTGCATAAAGCTCTACATCTGGATTTTTCAAATACCCCTGTATATGTAAATGACTAATACTTCCTGTCCCAATAATACCTACTTTAATTTTACTCATTTTGCTTTCCCCCTATCCTCTTAACATATGATTTAAGAAATCAACAGCCAATTTAATATCTGCTTCAGGATTGTCTCCAACTTCTCTTTCAATGGTCAAGAATCCCTTGTAGCCAATATCCGTAAGGGCCTGTAAATACTTTTTAAAGTCCACATCCCCTTGCCCAAGTGGCAGTTCTATAAAGGCTTTACCTTCTTGAATGGTTTCTTCTACCAAACCATAAATAACCTCAGGGTCTTTAATCAGTAGGCGTCTACCATCTTTAGCATGTGTATGAACAATATAATCTTTTAGTGTATAAACAGCTTGAACAGGATCATCCCCTGTTACCATGACTAAGTTGGCTGGGTCTAGATTAACCGCTACCCCTTTTGAACCTAATGTATCTAAGAAGTTTCTTAGTGTAATAGCAGTCTCAGGACCTGTTTCAATAGCAAAATGTGCTTTAAGTTCATCCGCATACTGGCTTAACTCAAAACAAGCTTCCTGCATAATTTTATAGCGATCGTGATTAGGATCTTGTGGGATTACGCCAATATGTGTCGTCACTATAGAAGTCTCTAAGTCTTTAGCTAAGTCTAAAATCCTCTTAGATTTTTCAATATTAACTTTATTTTTAAGAGGATCTCCAAAGCCTTGCCCTAAGTCTCCACACAGTGCAGAGATTTCAAGCCCATGATCCTTTACACGATTTAGAAACTCTTTTCTTTTTGAAGGCGTTAAATTTTCTGGAGACATATCTCCATGTGTTGAATAAACTTGTATACCCTTTACTCCCATGTTTTCAGCTTTTTTTAAGGCGGTTTGCATATCTGTTCTAAATGAGTCAATAATGACACCTATTGGAAATCTATTCATACGAGCCTCCTATTTTTTAAAATTGACTTTATAGTCAAATAATTTATACTTTAATTATACTTTTACCTCAAAAAAAGTACATATATCAGATTGATACATCTTTATCTTATATTGCTCTTTTACATTAAACAGGAGGTATATCATGATTCATTCTTTTTACGAAAATCATAATCATCTTGACCCTGATTTCTCTATTATCTTTCACCCTAACTTTCTTAGTAACAGCACCCCATTTAATGACATGATGCACTGGCATGAAAGCCTTGAAATGATCTATCTTATAGAAGGGAAATGCCATGTAGTATGTGGACCTAACAAAGTACTTGCTACACCTGGTGACCTCGTTCTCATTAATGCCAACGATCTACATAAATTCGAGGCCATGAGTGAACATACCCATTACTACTGCCTTATTATCCATTCCTCCCTTTATGAAAGCTTAGGGCTAGATACCTTAAATCTCTCATTTGAAAATAAGATTACCAATTCTAAGTGCATTGAAATTTTTAATCAGATTATTTATGAAATGACACATCAAGATACAGCCTATAAAGTAGCTGTTAAAGGGCTTATCGCTAACCTATTAGTAGAACTCATACGGCACCATATCTTACAAGATACTAACCTCCTTGTCCTAGGTCAGAGTAACAAAAAAATAAACTTAGTTAAAAATGCCATCCAATACATACAAAAGCATTATCGAAACAATATAACGATAGATGATATTTGTTCAAGTATCGGATTTAGCAAATATTACTTCTGCCGTACCTTTAAGGAGATTACCAACAAAACAGCTACTGATTATATCAATTATCTACGCTGCCAGTATGCTCAGAAATTGCTTCGTTCAGGTGATTATAATGTGAGTGAAAGTTGTGAACTAGCAGGGTTTAGTAGCTTACCCTACTTCTCTAGAATTTATAAAAAGTATATGGGCTATCCCCCTTCAATTGAAAAATAAATCCCCTTCTATTCTTGATTTCCAAATCTTTCATTTTATGTTAAGATGAAAACATATTACTAAAGGAGTTGTGTGAATGGGAATATTAGATTTTCTTACTGCAAAAAAATATAAAGATGACAAAAACTCACCAACGGAAGAAATCCAATACCTCCACTTAAAAGATGAGTTAAAACGACTAAATGATAAAAGAGATGCCCTCTCACGTACTTGCTTGGAGCTCGATACGAGATTAAATCAATTAAAGTACACTGTATCTGAACTTGAGGATACCCTAAGTATCCAGTCCTATGGTTTTCATGAAACCAAATATGGCTTTGAAAATTCAACGCTTTATAAAAATAAATTAGCTGAAGTTAGGGATCAGCAAAAACAATTAATCAAAAATAAGACGGCTACTCATCACAATCCGGAAAAAGAATTTATTCTGGATACTATAAAACTTACATTACGTACATTTAACAGTGAATGTGAAAATATTATTACAAAAGCCAAACACAGCAATTTAGAAGCCTCTGAAAAACGTATTCATAAAGTTTTTGATGAGATTAATAACCTAACACATATGCAGGAAGTCTCCCTAAGCAAGGAGTACTTAAACTTAAAAATTGCTGAACTTTATCTTAAACATGAATATGAATTTAAAAAGCAACAAGAAAAAGAAGAACAAGCAGTCATTAAAGATCGCCTAAAAGAAGAAGCTAAAACATTAAAAGAACTTGAAAGTACCAGAAAAAAACTTGAGAAGGATGAACTCCGTTTTCAAAATACGATCAATGAAGTGCATACTAAATTAGAAAGTGCTACTGAAAGTGAGCAAGCTAAACTCCTTAAGAAGTTAACGGATACAGAAGCTAAACTAAAAGCGCTCACACAGACTAAACAAGATATCCTAAGTAGAGAACAAAATGTAACTACTGGCTACGTATACATCATTTCCAATATGGGTTCATTTGGTGAGGATGTGTATAAAATCGGTATGACAAGAAAGCTAGACCCAGAAGAAAGTATCAAAGAACTTAATGGTCTATCTGTTCCATTTAACTTTGATATTCATGCTATGATTTTTTCAGAAGATGCCATAGCCCTTGAAAAGAAACTACATAAAAGATTTAGCAAAAACCAGCTTAATAAAGTTAATGCCACAAAAAACTTTTTTAAAGTGCCTCTTAGTGAAATAGAAGATTTCCTTCAAACAGAATGTCATATCTCTGTAGAACTTATACCATCAGCTGATGCTGAAGAATATAGAAAATCTTGTTCACCCCAAAAAACTGCTATGATTAACTCACTCATTGTAGGTCATGTTATACCAACAGAAGAGCTCTAACCTTAAATCGAGGTTAGAGCTCTTTTTTTAATATAAGCTTTTCATCAATATATACCTTCTTAGGCCGCCATACTTGAGCTTATCTTTTTTCACTTCATACCCTAATTTCAAAAAGTTATTAACACTAAAAGTATTATAAGGTGAAGCTGTGGCGCATAGAATAGGTGTCTGTTTTTCTTTTGCAATCTCTTCTAGAAGGCTACACATCCTATACTGTAGGTTATTCCCTCTATAATCCGCTTTAACAAGTACAGTATCTACTTGCCCCACTTTTAGCAATTCTTCTCCTTCTAACCCTACATCATAACCGTAATTAGATGGACTATAACCTCTTTTTAAATAAATAGCTAAGGCTACTAATTCATTCTCTTCTGTAACATATCCTAAAAGGACTCCTTCTGTGCTAAAATGACTTTGTATTTCTTCTCTGTCTGATGGCACATAGAGCTGCTTATCTTCTAAACCCTCTACAATCTCATCTTGTAACGCCATAATCTGATCTATATCTTCAAAAGTGAGTCTTTTTAAAGTGAGTTTTACAAGCTCACCATCTTTTCTTTTTGCTTGTATACTTTGATTCATATCATAATACTCCTACTTCTTTTTAGCTCTATTATAAATAGAACTTAGGCATAATAGCAATTCCTGTACAAACTTTAATATTTAGGATTTATTTAAATTTTCTTTGAAAAAGTTGAAGAATTTTCACTACATCGGACTATATAGTATATGTAAGATGCAAAACACATCCTAGGTAGTAGAAGCATCCTACATTTCGTAAGCTAATAGCTCACTTACTATTTCCCCCTTCTAGTAAGAAAGCTTTCTAGCCTACACCCCTATAGGCTTATGTCGTGGCAGCAAGGTCTATAAGGTTCAATTTTTATAGCACTTACCCTTCATAAAGATCTCCGGCAAAAGGATCTGGATGCGTACGCCTATCTAACGGCAGCCCATATGTCCCTCGGTGCTACCTCCCATCTAGCCTTTATATATGCACTGGCATCCCTGTAAACGGCAGTTGCGGATCATACCCACCTCGGTACCCATGGCGCGCTTTAAGAAAAGCTACCTCTTCCAAACCTTAGTCCTATTTACTTATGAAGACTAAGTTGCTTAAATCTTTGCCACACCTAAAAAGCCGAGCCTATGCAGTATTTTAAAGGGGGACTGCATGGTGCTTGGCTTTTTGGTGTTCTTTATTAAAACTTTCCAAGCATATAAAAAAGCTGACCTTATTGGTCAGCTTTTTTATATGCTTGTTCTAACAATCCTTCTATACTTATTATCAACTAACATGATTTAGTAGCTTACATCTACCCATAGCATACAGTGATCAGAGTAATTATTCTTCACCATACCCACTTCATTAATATGTAAATTTTTACTCAAAATAATATTATCAAGCTGATGTGTTACGCAGTCTTCCCCTGGGAAGGTATCATGCCACACTCCATTATGCCCATTAGCAATTTGGTAATCCTCTAAAAATAGCTCAAACTCACCTCTATCTTCTATATTAAAATCACCTGTTACGATTTTAAATTCAGCCTTATCCTCATCTAACAGACGTTTTAAATAAGCCATTTGATCTTTTCTTGTCTTGGTATCTTCAAAACTAAGATGTGTATTATAGAAAGAACCTGTGTGTTCTCCTATTTTAATACTGATTTTTTGATAAATCCTCTGCTCAAAACCATTACTTTCTAAAAGCTCAAATGTAACATCTAGAGTAGGCATATTCACTAAGCATCCTAGCCCATAGGCTCCCCCATCAAAGTCTATCGCCTTATGAAAAGCCGAAAAAGTTGTCTCCTTACTTTTAAGAGCCTCAATCTGATTAACTTGTTGGCTTCTCCCTGTCTTATTATCTACTTCCTGTACCCCTAATACATCAATTTCTTGTTCATCAATCACCTTTGAAAGTAATCCTAAATCCTGATGGCAGTATTGTCCTGCTGCAATATTATAAGTTGCAATTTTCATGCTATCCCTTTCCTTCCTCAATATCTATTTTCTTCTTTATTATACTACTGTATACTATAAAAAATAGAGCTAATCAATAAAACCCTTTTCATTCCCCCAATTTTTTATTTCCCATAACTATTTTATTCTCACTCTAAGCTCATTAATCATACCGCTTAAGTACTTGTTTAAGCCTATTAAAATAAATGTGAAATTCTTAGATTATGAATCATCTCCACAATCTCTTTAGTTCGCGTACAACCAAATTTCTTCAGCAAGCTTTTAATCTGTGTTTTCACCGTCACGACCTCTACGTATCTAAGCTGAGCAATCTGTGCTACTTTATGTCCTTGAAGTAAAAGTTTTACAAGTTCTCTTTCTGTGGGTGTCAGTTTGGAAATGGTCTGAATAAAGTACAGTAAACTCCTCTCAGAGGTGTGTAGGCGTGTAAATTCCTGCATAATCTTCTTTTGAAATCTCATCTCTAATATAGGCTCATCCTCATAAGCACATCTTATATGATGAAGAAGTTTCTCCTCCTCACAGCCTTTAACTACATAATCTACAGCCCCTGTTGCCATAGCTGTAATCACCATATCATCTGTTTCATGTGCTGTTAGAAAAATAATTTTAATCTCTGGATAATCAAAATGGATATGTTCTGCTGCCACAATGCCTGAGTTGATTTTCTCCATTTCAATATCCATTAAAATAAGGTCTGGTTGCACCTCATGAGCCAACTTTTCTATCTCTTTTCCAGAACATGCCTCCCCTATTAAGCACATATCTTGTTGCTTTCTAATAAGTTCTGCCAAGTCTTCGCGAATCAGGTCAAAGTCTTCTGCCACCATTACCTTTATACATTCCCCCATAGTCTACCTCCCTTAAGTGTTCTCACTAAACTTAGGTAATAAAATAAACATGTGCGTTCCTTCATTTTCTATGCTTTCTACACGCAAGCTGCCTAAATGCCCCTTTATAATTTTCTTTACATAGTACAGCCCCATTCCCCAGTTATAATTCGTATTTTTACTTGTAAAAAAGGGATCAAAGATTTTCCCTAGCTTTTCTTTAGACAGACCCTTGCCATTATCCCGTACTTCAATTACGGTATATAGTCGTTCACTATAAGTAATCAGTTCTACTTTTGCCTCATCTTCATGTGCCTCTACTGCTGCCTCATACCCATTGGTAAGAAGATTATAAATCGCTTCACTCAAATGGACTTCATCTGCAAGCACCATCTCTTGGGTTTTAAGGTTAACCTGAACCTCATATTCTGGATACTTCTCATGAAACTTGATAAGAGCTAACTGTACAGGCTGCGTAATTGAAATAGGCATAAGATACATGGCGTTGTTCTTAATGGATTTATAAAGCTCCTCCATATGCCTAAGCATGCCTTCATTCAGTTCATTGAGCCGCCTTGTATAGCCTTTGAGTTTCTCCAAATCTGGCTCAGGTTCTTCTAAAAGTTCTATGATTTTTTTATTGACCACTCTATTGGCTAGAAGCTGATTCTTCATGCTATGTACAAAAACTGTAGCCCCCATATTACTTGTATCAAACTTATGTTGTAAAAGGACTTCATTTTTCTCATCTAGCCTTTTCACCTGAGTATAATGGGCTATGCTAAAACTCCCTAATAAAATAAAGAAAATGCCACAGCAAGTTAGTCCAATCCACCCAAAGGTAGACATGGCTGAAGTGGTATAGCTTATCCCTCTAATCCACATATAATCTACACCATAGGTCTGATAAATTTGAGCTGGGTCTTGAATACAATAAAGACCATATAACAAGGTAATACTTAAATAAGATAAAATCACCCATCTGAAGTGACGTTTACAAAAAGGAATGGTAATACTTCTATATTCAATAAGTAGTACGGTAATAGCACTAACAATACATAAACTAATCCATGCAAAGGCTAGTTTAATCATAAAAGCTTGCAAAAAGTATCGTCCGCGTACCACTTCTCTAAAAACTTTGGGATAATAGTAAATGAGCCAAAAAACTGTTGGCAGTATAAGCCACTTCATATATGGGAGTCTCTTCCTGATAGCTGGCACCATGGAATAATGCATGGCCGTGCTCAGAAGGATGATAGGAAAGGTAAAGCGCCCTATTGCAACCATATATCCTAATCGATCTAGGCTAATAGGTAAATATTGCAGTTTCACTTGAATACTTGGAATTAAAAAGAGAAAAAAGCGTTGAGATTGGGAAAAGCCTCCCGATTTTGCAATATAAATGATAATACCAATAAACATAATAATAAAACTTAAACATAATCCAAACAGTAAAAAAGAAATACTATCTTTTTTTACACAAATTACATAAAGACAGACAATAGCCATTAAAATCATAATAAGGATAAGCATACTTCCTCCTATGTTGCTTATGTTCTCTTAATTTTATCACAAAATTCTAAATAATAAAAGAGTATGACTCTTAAGTCATACTCTCTTCTTATAAACTTTATAATCTTTATTTATAGCTACTTGTTGCCTCTTCCATAATATCAAACATCACATACTCTTCAACAGGTACTGGTTCTGGAATTCTACCTGCATTAATGAAGACTTGTTGCTGACTTTCATAATATTTCTTAATGGTACCATCTTCTAAGCTTGCTTTAATTTCTTCCCCTGTTAGCCATTTCGCTCCATTCTTTGTATCTAGGATAGTAGCTTCATCAGCTTCTATGAGCTTCGCTACTGCCTTGCAAATCTCTTCAATATGAGGATTTCTATAATCCTGTGCTTTTAGGAGTGCTTTTGCAAAGCGTACTAAAATATCTTTATTTTCTTTAGCATATTTATCTGTGGTAATATAACCACTTGCAAAAGTAGCTTGTTCTAAGAAGTCTTCATTACCTGCTAAAGTAATACAGCTATCACCCATTTGATTCATAATGGTTGTAGAACTTGGTTCCCATGTTGCACAAGCATCTATACTGCCTCCAACCATAGCAGATACCATACCGGAAGCTTCCATTTGAATAATCTCTAGGTCTTTTTGCGTCATCCCTGCTTTTTCAAGGGCTAAATTTAAAATAATTTCTGAAGAAGTTCCTGCTTGAACAGCCACTTTCTTTCCTTTTAAATCTTCTATACTGCTAACCCCTTTATCTTTATTGGCTAATACAACATCCGATAAACTTAAGGCATCAATAGCAAAAACTTTAGCTTCCCCTTCAATACAAAGTGCATGTGCACCATGCCCAATCTGAGCAATTTGAATATCCCCAGAAGCAAGAGCAGCAATTTCTGCAGGACCTCCTGCAAATTGTACAAGCTCTATATCTAGACCATATTCTTCAAAATAACCTTGCTCAATACCTGATACAACTGCTGAAGCACTTCCCATATTAGGCATATAAGCTACGCGTACCTTATCAGGTGTTTTATTCTCTGCCTCACCTGCCTGTGCCCCTGTACTTTGACTTGGTGTACATCCTACAGCCATACTCATTGTTAATAAACCCATTAAGGCTAATTTAAAGATTTTCCTCATACTTTTTCCCCCTCTATCCTTCTACTTTCTCACTGCTAGATACTCCTCATAAACCTGACCCCAGATGTAATTTTTAAGTTCTAAAAATTCTTGTGACATTTTGGTTTCTTGTGTTCTTGGATAAGGAATATTCACTTCAACAATTTCCTTAATACGCCCTGGTCTTGCACTCATAATGACTACACGTTGTGCCAAGATAATGGCTTCCTCTACATCATGTGTAATAAAGAAACAAGTCTTTTGCTCTCTCTCCCAAGTCTGTAAAAGCTCACTTTGAAGCTGTGTTCTTGTCTGTGCATCTAAAGCACCAAAAGGTTCATCCATTAAAAGAACTTCTGGATTTACTGCATAAGCTCTGGCTATAGCTACCCTTTGTTTCATCCCTCCAGATAGCTCTTTAGGATAACTTTTTGCAAAGCTACTTAGTCCTACTATGTCTAAGTATTTTGCTGTTTCTTTTTGAACATCTTCTCGCTTCATGCCTCTTAGTTTAAGCCCAAAGGCAATATTCTTCTCTACCGTTAGCCAAGGGAAAAGGGCATATTGTTGAAAGACTACACCACGCTCTGTTCCTGGTCCATCTATAGGATTTCCATCTAAAAGAACATTACCTGAACTAGGTACATCTAAGCCTGCAATAATATTAAGTAAGGTTGACTTACCACAGCCCGAAGGTCCTACTACACATACAAATTCATTCTCTTTAATCTCTAGGTCTACACCGTTAAGCGCTACCACTTCATTTCCTCTTACATTGAAAACTTTTTTGACATGGTCAATCTTAACCTTTACTGTACATGAGTCTCCTGCCATCCTGTGAGCCTCCTTTCAAGAAATCTAACGAATTTCTCCATAGCCATTCCTATAATGCCTATAATAATAATACCAAGTAGTACCGTTCCCATATCATAATTTCCACTTGCTGTTTGAATCATCATGCCAAGCCCCTTTGATGCACCTGTCAGTTCTGCAGCTACTAATGTGGTTAAGGCTGCGGATAAACCTAGTCTTGTACCCACTAAAATAAAGGGGGTAGAAGCTGGCATAACGACTTTAAAGAAAATATCTCTATCCGATGCTCCAAGTATTTTAGCTGCTTTAATCAGTGTAGCATCTACACTGCGTACACCTTGATAAATAGTTACCACTAATACTAAAAAAGAAGCAATAAAAATCACGGTTACCTTTGACCTTTCATCTACCCCTACCCCAACAATAATAAGGGGTATGTAAGCAAGTGGCGGTATATTTCTTACAAATTGTATCCAAGGCTCGATTAAACCTCTAACCGGTCTATACCATCCCATTAAAAAAGCTACTGGAATAGAGGCAATAAAAGCAAGAGAAAAACCTGCAATTACACGAAATAAGCTGTAGGAAATATGTAGCCATAAAGTTCCATCTGCTATTTTCTTAATACACTTTTCTATGACCTCTACAGGTGAAGCAAAAACAACCCCTGCCTCAGACATAGAAATAAGTTGCCACAAAACAATAGCTGTTACAAAAGAAATAAGAATCCATACCTTATCCGAAATCTTATTCATACCATCCCCCCTAATGTATTCCCTAAAAACTTATCAAATA
>OBXO01000495.1_pt1 | contig 30420 bp, 29 predicted proteins | sample 1501431 | NCBI WGS metagenome assembly OBXO01 (sample SAMEA2580163, study PRJEB22360) | human gut metagenome | biome: human gut; feature: human-associated habitat; material: faeces | place: Denmark | collected 2008/2010 | reverse complement strand
GGGATTCTCCGCCTGCGGCGGGTCGCTTCGGCGACATAATGCCCTACCGCCGCAGGCATTGGCTCACTTAGCGAGTGTAACGAGCTTAGTGAACAAGCCCTCTTTAGAGTTGCGATCCTCCGCAGAGCGGTTTTTATTTAACAGGAGAACTTTCCTGTTAAATAAAAAAGAGAACCCCCGTACCGCTTTTACGCGATATGGGGGGTTCTTTTCAGCAGCTGGGCCACAAGGATTCGAACCTTGAAAATGACGGAGTCAGAGTCCGTTGCCTTACCATTTGGCGATGGCCCAATCTTTATTAAGATTCCGCAGTCTGTTTTATGTCGGCTGCGGAATCTATTATATCATATTGATGGATTTCGTCAAGGGCTTTTTTAGCATTTTTTGTAATTTTTTAAACAAAATATGGAATTCGTTCTAATACTATCCGGCGGCCGCTTCACTTTGGGCCGGAGGGCTGGTCTGTTCCCCTGCCGGCGGGCTGGTATTCTTCGGTTCAGTTGCCGGAAGCGTCTCAGGTATGCCGGAGGATTCTGCCGGAGCTGCAGTTTCTTCCGGTCTATGGCTCTCCTTCGTCTCCGTTTCCTCTTCATCGCCTTCTGTCACCTCATCGGCAATATCCGGCGTATCGAAGTATCCCTTAATGCTTGCATAGGAGCCACCGTCTCTCGGAGCCACGCCAGCCAGAATAAATTCATAATCAGCACCGCCCTCCAGGCCTTTTATCGAAATCTCACAGGAATCGGAACTGGTGTCGGTGATCATGGCCGAATAGCTTCCGCCGTTTTCATCCTTTACTGAAACTGTCGGGTTCTTCCATTTCACCTTGCCTTTAAATACGACATTCAGTTTTCCGTCTTCAAAATCAACATAATCGATCTTGGCTTTTTTGCCCGACTGGCCTTCCTGCGGCTCCTCCCCCGCTTCCGTTGATGTCGCGGGAGCGGTCGTATGAGGCTCAGTAGGCGGCGGAGTTGGAGCTGTCTCCGATGACGGCAGCTCAGACGAACTTTCCTGTGTGGATTCTTCTGTTGTCTCCGCTCGGGAAGCGGTACTGCTCTCGCGTCCGGAGCTGCTTGGTCCCTGGGTGTCTTCCCCGTCATCCTCCCTGCGCACCGTATAAGCGCGGTCGGTGATTTCTTTTGCTATCTGCTCCATCGTCATTCCGGCGAATGCTTCCATGTCCTCTTCGCCGAGATCATTTTCATCAATTAATTCCTGCAGAAAGTATGCCTTACCATAAGAAATTCCATATTTCTGCGCCAGCTCCCTGACTTCGCCTGTGACAGGGGCCTGCTGATCATAGACAACAGCCTGTACCTTGTGTTCCTCCAATGAGGCCTCAATATCAACCACGACATTCTGGCGCAGTTCGGAAGCCTTCTGCCGGTCATCATTGGCTACCGTTACAAGTATGGCGTTGTCCAAATCACTTAAATAGCCATGACGTACCATGGATCCGATGAGTGCATTTACCGCGATATCCACATCCACATGTTCCAAATCCATGTTGTCCAGGATCTCTTCGGCATCGCTGTTTAGCGGCTCCGCCTTCAGTACCTTATCATTACGGTTTACCGAAAGCTCGATACTGGGATTGACATCGATTCCAATAACCGATTCAACTCTTCCGTTCTGATATATGGCTACTCCCGTACCCAAAACAGCTACACACAGGCATGCCGCAGCTACGGTTACCGCTGTGCGCATCCTCCGGTATATCCTCGTCACCTTTGACGGTCCGATATGGATTTCCTGAGGTGTTGTCAGATCGATTTTGTCTAATATATCGGGAGTCAGGGTATCCACTGCCGATTTTAGATGTTTCGCTATCTCATCATTATTCCATTGTAAGTCTGAGTGATCGGTCAATGTTCTCCCTCCTCTCTCAGATGTTTCTGTAATTTCTTCATGGCACGATTGTATTTGGACAGCACAGTTGCCAGCGGCATCTCCAGATCCGCTGCAATCTCCCTGTGTTTCATGCCTGCTGTTGTATGTAACAGCACAATCTGCCGTTCCTCTTCGTTCAGGATATGGAGCGCTGCTTTAAGCACCATTTTGTCGGCAGCATCTTCTATCTGCGGACAGAACTCACCCAATTCTCCTTCTGAGAGGTCAGAAAGACCAATATCGGCTTCCCTTTTCTGATCCCGGAACTTCATATAGCAGAGGTTTCTGGCAATGGTAAACATCCAGGCCAGCGGTTTCCCCTGAGATTTATAGCCCGCAGCAGAAGTCCAGATTTTCAGATAGGTCTCCTGCATGATCTCTTCTGCATCCTGCGGGTTTCGCAGAATTGACAGAATAAAGCCGTATATGGTTTTATCCGTATTCTGATAGAGTCTTTGAAATGCCTCTTTGTCGCCCTGGGCAACTCGTAAAAGCAGTTTCTCATCACTTAATTTATCATAAGCGACCGCCTCTTCCAGGGTTGTAAATATCCCCATCAAAAACATGGACTAAATTTCCTTTCTATTAATTTAATGCAAAGGAGCCGTTTCTTATTGCACACTTTGGAAAATTTTTTCTTCATATGCAACAGCGGCAAGAAACAGCCCCTTAGCAGGCGCTGTCTTTCCCGCCAGACTCCTGTCAAGGCTTTCCAAAGCCTCTTTAACGGACTGCACGCTCCGTTCGAGGAGCCCGGCTTCCACCAGGGTTCCAACTATAATACGCACCATATTGTAGAGGAACCCATTTCCCTCCAGCAGGATTTCAAGCTGCGTGCCGTCCCTGCGTATATCAATTCGGCTGATTGTTCTCACCGTCGATTTCTTTGTCTTTTTGAGTGAGGAAAATGCTCTGAAATCATGGGTTCCGACGAGAATTGACGCGGCCCTTTTCATTATTTCCAAATCAGGCTCTTTGCCAAGTCCGTACCTGTATTTCCTCTCAAACACATCATTTTTGTCCGCTGTTTCTATCCTGTATATATAGGTCTTAAACAGGGCATTCAGACGGCTGTGAAACCGGGGCCAGGCCTCCTCTGCGGCCAGCACCCTGATATCTTCCGGCAGATATTCGTTCAGATAGTTTTTAATTCGGATCATATCGGAAGCTTCTGTTTGACTTCCGCAAAAGACAGACAGAGGAAGATGAAAATTAGCCACCTGCCCCAGTGCATGGACACCTGCATCCGTCCGGCCGGAGCCATGAACCTCCACCGGCCCGTCTGCCAGACGCGAAAGAACAGCTTCCAGCTTTCCCTGAACCGTCTGCTGTGTGTTGCCCTGCTTCTGCCACCCGTCATAACGGGTCCCGTCGTACTGTAATAAAATTCTTATGTTCTTTTCTTCCACTTATTCTGAACCCCCGCTTTATTTTTCCCTCTCTTTTCAGCTTTCCCTGATATCAGGAAACAAATACAGGCATAAAGAATTGTACCTGTCACGGATCCGCTCATATCCAGCCATACATCGCTGATCTGACCGGATCGTCCTTCTGTGAAAAGCTGTAGTGTCTCATCCACAAATGGGATAAAAAATATAAACAGCATATGGAGCTGTCTTCTGAAAGCTGCGCCGCAGTCCAGATTTCTCATGCTCTGGAACAGCAGAATTCCAAGAAGCGTATATTCTGAAAAATGGGCGCACTTCCTGATAACGTGTTCTGTCAGCCATGGGGCCGAAAGTCCGGCCGCACCAATCGCCTGATGTACCAGACGCATGACAAATCCACTTTCCTCAGAAGAAAGCTCCGCCGGTGTCAGGGAATTTGAGAAGATAAATACCACATAGGCCGCCAGTACCACATGCCATATTGTTTTCTTATACACTGCTTTAATGCTCCTGTCCGATATCTAATATTTTACTCTATTTTATAGCCTTTACCGCCCTGTGGATTGCCTCCATCGCCACTTTCTCGGGAATCTCGCTCAGATTTATAACGTAATGATTCTCTTTTTTCTGCGTCATATAGTACAGGGACGCGCCTGCCAGAGACGGGCCGTCCGCAAATATCGGATAGCAGGGATCCAGAACCAGTACCCTGTCGCCCTCGTCCACAATCGACAGGGCAATATGGGCCAGGCCCTCCTGGGAGCCCAGAAGAGAACAGATTTCCGTCTCCGGGTCCAATTCCACACTGTAACGGTTTTTGTACCACCGGGATACCGCATTTAAAAGTTCCTTCTGAATTATATTACAAAGGGGGCTGAAAGTAAAGAGTTGGCGGAGTGTTAATCCGCCATAGCCTTCACAGCCGGCTCTATCATATCGCGTTCTGTCACGGTTGAATAATCAAGAGCCAGAAGTTCCTTTTCATTTGAAATAACGTATAAATCACGCTCCCGATCCGGCCACTCACTGATATAATTATAATCAGGCTCCTCCTCCGTAAGCTCTGCGGTACCGCTCCACCGATAGTGGTATCTTACAACCGATGTTCCGCCTTCGATCCAGCTTTCCTTTATCTGCACATCCCAAACATTCCCCCTGTATACGGGGTATGTTTTTTTAGTAGATTGAATGATCCAGGGCAGAGGACTTTTGAAATACTCCATAGTGAGATTCTGTTCTGTTCCCGCATCATCCCGCATGACGCCGCTTTCTCTCTGGTAAAGGCACAGCAGAGTCTGCTGGCTTTTTTCTCTCCATCCCTCCTCGAACGTGTAACCGCCCAATTCTTCGAATGAAGTCGGGAATTCGGCGATCCGTTCGTATCTGCATTCTTCCGTATCCTTATCGGGAAAGAGCATGACTATCTGCATAGTGAGAAATACCAGCGCCACAGTCCCGACGATAACGGTTGCAACGATATAAATCATGGCTTTTCCCGTTTTTGTGGCATTTTCCGTCTCCCTCACCATCTCCAGTATTTTGCCGCAGTATAAAGCAAATATTATAAACAGAATAAATAGCAGTGTGATTGGGACAGCCCTTGATTTTCCTCCCGAGCAGATCACAAATGCAAGCATTATAATAATTATTATTCCTCCCGCTATATTTCTGAACCTTACCCGCTTCCAGGTAGTAACAGGAAATTTATCTGTTTTTCTGAGACTTCGCTCTGCTTTCCAGAACCATAAAGCCGGCCCGGCCAGCCGGCCGGTCATAATCAGAATCAGTATGGCGTAAAAACCAATCAGTATTATATTTTCATACGATGAGAATCGGATTCCCGGCTCCTGTATGAACGAAGACAGCATCCACAGCCATAATCCGATTGTAAACAGCTGCCCCAGCACCTTTCCCCAGGAAAATGTAATTCTTCTCTGGTTCTCCAGCCGAATCTCCGGGTCGGTCTCGATAGGAACTAAAGCTTCGTCCTCCGTATAAAAGATCTGCCACAGTGTCCCTCCATACTGGAGTTTCCAGCCCGCCTCCTCACAATACTCACGGAATTGCCGGGCGTTCCAGTGGTCCGCGCTGTCCAGCCCCGAACTGCCGGGAAGAACAGCCACACAAAAATTCAGTTTTTTCGGCTCCCCCTTTTCAAATCGCAGGATTCCGTTCTGGTGGATATTTGTTAAAAACCATCCCTTAGCCGCCTTATATTCCAGGTATTCGGCAAACGCCTCCGTCTCGTATTCCCGGAACGTAATAAATTTATACCGTATTTTTGCCATAAACGGCTTCCTCCTTCCATCTCCCACTACAGTGCGCCTCCCCTCATATATTCCCGGCCTTCTTCCACCAGTGTTTCCAGACGCCGGTATTCCTCCTGGAGCATGGCCAGCCCGTGATCTGTTATCTGATAATATTTCCTTCTGCCTTCGACCCCTGCCTCTTTGATCATATCTTCTTTCTCAAACTTTGCCAGCAGCGTGTATAAGGTGCCCGGCCCGATCTGCATTCTCCCCCTGGATATTTCCATGGCCTTCTGCGATATATCGACGCCGCATCTTGGTTCCAGCAGTGCCAGCAGAATATAATACATCTGTTCCGTCAGGCTCTGGAACTGCTCTCTCGCCATAAACAGCGCCTCCTCTCTCTTTTATTATCCATTATTATCGAATATCGATATTTTATAGTATCATTATATTATCGATATTCGATAATGTCAATTTATACGGCATTACAACTTTCTTACGATTATAAGAATCGCGTGATTCTGTTTTTCGTTATTGTTCACACGGTTGTGTTCCACTCCGTGATACTCGGGATTTTCGTGCAGAATACGCACGAAAACACCTCGCGGGACATTCCCGTGTGAAAAGTAACCATTCTGTTCTTTACGGTAAAATGAAATGATTCCTGTCGTAGGAAATCAATTTCTCCTTCTGCATTTTCGACAGTTCTGCGGACAGCGCGCTGCGATCCACCGCCAGATAGTCTGCAAGCTGCTGACGGTTAAACGGAATTTCAAACCGGTTCTTTCCCTGTTTCTCAGCCTGGTAAGAAAGATAAGACAGCGCTTTTTCCCGTATCGTTTTTTTGCTCATATGGTCAATCTTAGTCGTCAGAGTCAGGTTTCTTCCCGCTATGACCTTCAGCAGGTTCTGTATCACCCTGGAATGGAACCGGCATGCCCTGGAACAGACCGTCAAGAGACGCCCCACCTCCAGAAACAATACTTCCGTATTCTCTTCAGCCATCACACTGACCATAAGGGGTTCCCCGCCGGCGCATGCATAGCTCTCACCAAAAAGCTGTCCTTCTCCCATCACGGCGATAATCTGCCGGTTCCCCCAGTAATCTTCCCGTATCACCTGGACGGAGCCGGTGATCACCATACCGACAGACGTTATGGTATCTCCCATGCGGAAGATGTACTCATCCTTCTTATACGTTTTATTAACGGCGGAAAGACATTTCAGGACACTTTCCGCCTCTTCCTCCGAAAATCCCCAAAAAAGACTGGTATCGGAAAAATGAAACTTTTTCATTTTTATCTCCTTTTCGTTGTAATAACAACAGACATATTGTCTCAATTTTAATATACTGTAGTCACAAGTTCAAGAGAAATATTATTGTTACTGCACGAACCTGCCTGAACTGTTATAAACCGGACACGAATTGAAACGGCAAAGAAAGTGAGGAGACATAGATGGTAAGAAAAATTATTAAAATTAACGAGGAGAAATGTAACGGCTGCGGTATCTGCGCCGCCGCCTGTCATGAAGGCGCCATCGGCATGGTAGACGGAAAGGCAAAGCTTTTGCGGGACGACTACTGTGACGGCCTCGGTGACTGCCTCCCCGCCTGTCCTACGGGCGCTATTACTTTTGAGGAGAGGGAGGCGGCCGCTTACGATGAAGCGGCAGTCAAAGCAAAAGCAGCAAAAGAAATGGGGGCTGCCGGTCCGGTCCACTCGGCCGGTCATTCAGAAGCTCCTCTTCCCTGCGGCTGTCCCGGCTCACAGAGCCGTGCAATTCCCCGGCCTTCGACGAACGCAGAACCGTCGGCCGATAGAAGCAATGCCGAAACGGCGCCGGACGAGGACCGGAAGGACTGCTCCACTGCCGTTTTGACAAGCCAGTTGTCCCAATGGCCGGTACAGATTAAACTTGTCCCGGTAAAGGCCCCTTACTTTAACGGCGCCAAACTTCTGATTGCGGCAGACTGTACCGCCTACGCTTACGCTAATTTCCACAGTGAATTCATCAAGGGAAAAATCACCCTGATCGGCTGTCCGAAGCTGGACTCCGTGGACTACTCTGAGAAACTGACGGAAATTATTAAAAACAACGATATTAAAAGTGTAACCGTTGTCCGCATGGAAGTTCCCTGCTGTGGCGGAATCGAACATGCAGCCAAAAACGCGCTGTTAGCCAGCGGGAAATTTATTCCCTGGCAGATTGTCACCATTTCCACAGACGGACGGATCCTGGATTAGAGAGGAGGCACCTATGAAGTATCCGTATATCAAAAACATTGCCCACGAAGAGGCGCTGGCCCTGAGCGGCCAGGTAATCACCCAGCCAGGCCAGATTGTCAGCAAAACACTGGCCCAGAACGGCGCTGTAAGCATCACGCTCTTTGCCTTTGATAAGGACGAGGAAATCAGCACCCATGATTCGGACGGGGACGCCATGGTTACCGTCCTGGAAGGAACCGGCCAATTCACCGTAGACGGCAGGATACACCTGCTGAACGCCGGAGAAACCCTGGTTATGCCTGCCAAAAAGCCGCATGCGGTCTTTGCGAAAGAACAATTTAAGATGTTACTCGTTGTCGTATTCCCATATGAAAAGGAGGAAAAATAATGAATGATAAAAATAAAATGTTTTGTTTCCAATGTGAGCAGACTGCCGGCTGCAGCGGATGTACCGGAAACGCCGGAGTCTGCGGTAAGACCTCTTCCGTATCCGCACTCCAGGATGAACTGACAGGAGCCCTGATCGGCCTGGCCCGTGCCTGCCGGGACGTACCTGTCACAGGCAGAATCAGCCGCATTATTCTGGAAGGACTCTTTACCACTGTTACCAATGTAAGTTTTGACGGCGATTCCATCAGGGAGATGATACGCCGGGTACAGGAAGAAAAAGCCGCCATCGTGCCGGACTGCCGGGGCTGCGGCGCCCCCTGCGGCCAAAATAATGATTACGGCATGGCCGGACTGTGGTACGGGGACGAGGACATCCGCTCCTTAAAATCACTGATTCTTTTCGGGATCCGCGGAATGGCGGCCTATGCCTACCACGCCATGGTTCTCGGATACAGTGATGAGACTGTAAACCGCTTTTTCTTAAAAGCGCTGTTTTCTATCGGAGAAGACTTGGGAATGGAGGAACTGCTTCCCATCGTGCTGGAAACAGGCGAGGTCAATTTACGCTGTATGGAATTACTTGACCGGGCCAATACGGAAACATTCGGCACCCCGGTTCCCACCACAGTCCCGCTCACAGTGGAAAAAGGCCCGTTCATCGTCATCAGCGGCCATGATTTATATGACTTAAAGCTCCTTCTCGAACAGACGGAAGGAAAAGGCATCAATATTTATACCCATGGGGAAATGCTCCCGGCCCACGCATATCCTCTTCTGAAAAAATATCCGCATTTGAAAGGGAATTTCGGAACTGCATGGCAGAACCAGCAGAAAGAATTTGCCGGTATCCCGGCTCCCGTTCTGTTCACTACCAACTGCCTGATGCCGGTGAAGGAAAGCTACTCCGACCGCGTATTCACGACAGAAGTGGTAGCCTGGCCCGGCCTCGTCCATATTGACGAAGATAAGGATTTTACCCCTGTTATCGAAAAGGCGCTGGAACTCGGCGGCTACCCGGAAGACAGAGAATTCACCGGAATCAACGGCGGAAAAGAAGTGACAACCGGTTTTGGCCACGGAACCGTTCTCTCGGTCGCAGATCAAGTCGTTGACGCGGTAAAAGCCGGATCCATCAGCCATTTCTTCCTGGTCGGAGGCTGTGACGGCGCACGACCCGGAAGAAATTACTATACGGAATTTGTAAAACTAGCTCCCGACGACAGCATTATCCTCACACTCGCCTGCGGCAAATACCGGTTCAATGACCTGGACCTTGGCACAGTCTCCGGCCTGCCCCGCCTGATGGATATGGGACAGTGCAACGATGCCTACAGCGCCATCCGTGTAGCCTCCGCGCTGGCCGATGCCTTCGGCTGTAGCGTCAACGATCTACCGCTGACGCTGGTGCTGTCCTGGTATGAACAGAAAGCAGTCTGCATTCTGCTGTCACTGCTCCATCTCGGAATCAAGAATATTTATCTTGGTCCGACTCTCCCCGCCTTCCTCTCAAAGAATGTACTGGGTTATCTGGTGGAACAGTTCCAGATTTCACCGACCGGAACGCCGGAGGAAGATTTGAAGAAAATGCTTGGGAAATAATAAAAAATAGAAAACGTATAAAATCCCGGCTCAGTGCCACCCTAATACCGAGGTGATAATATGGCATCCTATGTATCCCCGGCAGTCCGGGACAAATTTGAGTCTCTGTCCATCGATTTAAAAAACTGTATCCTGGAACGCAACGTCCGCCTGGAAACAGTTTTCGATTTAATCCGGGTATTGGAAGAAATCGTGGCGGAGGGAGACAATTAAAACCACTGTGGTATATTAAAAAAAGCAGCATTCCCCGCCTTGAATCACAGGCGGGAATGCTGCTTTTTCCTTAAACGGAGATGGAGGGATTTGAACCCTCGCGCCGGTTACCCGACCTACCGCATTTCGAGTGCGGACCCTTCAGCCACTTGGGTACATCTCCATATTGTAAGGTGCAGCCGCTTGTACAACAACTGCACCTTTGATATTATACTAAATATTTTTAAATTTGTCATCCATTATTTTAGTATTATTCAGTTCCTTTCTCTTATCGGATTACGATTCTTCCCTGGCCGTCCGGTTCAGCGTAATCGGCACCCATACTGCCGCCGAACATCACCATACCGTGGCCGACCTCTTCCGTACCGTCTATTCGCTGAAATAAGCGTCAATACCGTTGGCTATTCCCGCCGCAATCAGCTCCTGGTAATCGTCCTGCGCCATCTTCTGGTCTTCTTCCGGGTTGCTCATGAAGCCCATCTCAATAATTGTCACCGGTATTGTGCACCAGTTAATACCGCTCATGCTGTCGGTCTCCTGCACACCTCTGTTCTTGAATCCGGTTGCCGCACAGACGTAATCCGTTATCTTTTTTGACAATGAATAGCTTTTAGCATGGAGATTCCCATTATAGGGATTTTTGGCCGTCTGGCACATGGACAATGTTCCGTGTACGCTATTGTTGTCCAGCGAATTGGCATGAACCCGCACAAAGATGGAAGCGCCGCTCTTGTTGGCTATCTCCGCCCTCTCCGCATTGCTTAAGTTCACATCATTCGACTCTCGTATCATAATGACCTTGTATCCGCGTTCTTCCAGAATCCGCCTAAGCTTCTGGGACACCGAAAGCGTCAGTTTATATTCCGGCAGTTTCGTGCTGATTCCCTCCGCGCCGGCCGCCACCTTGGCCTTCATTGTCGATGAGCCGGGACCGATTGGTTCCTTTTCGGAATTCCCTTTAGCCTGATGGCCTGCGTCGATGGCCACAACCCGTCCGCCTGCAGCCGCTGAAGCATCCGCGCCTGCCTGCGCCGGCTGGTTTTCCAGCGCCATCACATTTTCGCCGTCTGCTCCTGTCGGATCCTCTTTGGAAAGGAATTCAGACATGACATAGCATTCCTTATCCTTGTATACTACCCTGCTCCAGCCTTCGCTGTATCCGGTTCTCTTGATGCTGTCGCCTGTATTAAGCTGTGTTACAATGCTGAATTGCGTTCCGCATCCCTTACGGAGGTTGACCTTATCCTCCAGGATATAAACAGTCTCATCCACTTCCGTAAAACCGTTGGCAGTCGTCAATCCGCTCTCCAGTGAGCTCATCTCTGCCACCGCAGCTCCGTCCGCTTCCTGTGCCGCCTGCACGTCCTGGGCATCTTCCAGCACAAGCATCCTGCTTTCCCCGGCTTCGCCCTCCAGTGCGCCTTCCACGCTCTCACCCGGCGCCTGAACATTCTCTGCCTCTGAGACCTGCGTTTCCTCCTGGGCCGGCAGCGGTACCTGCTCGTATTTACCGCCGCAGCCTGTGACGGAAGCTGCCGTCAGAAATAAGCTTAACAGTATTGCCGCACACCTGCATCCTGCTGCTTTTCTCATAAAATAGTACCTCCTCCGACAACATATTCTCCATCGTAGAATACTACGGCCTGTCCCGGCGTTGCAGCTCTCTGTGGATCGTCAAATACGCACTCCACCAGATCCTCACCGATTGTTCGGATCATGCAGGGTGCGCCCTTATGGCTGTAACGGATTTTGGCAGTCACTTTCATTCCATCGTCAGGAAGTCCTTCCACTGCCATCCAGTTCAGCTTATCGCAGGTAAGTCTTCTGGAAAAAACGTCCTCATTGTCTCCTATTACTACTTCATTCGTATCAGGGCGGATTTCGGTCACGAATACGGGACGGCCAAGCGCAATGTTCAGTCCCTTCCTCTGTCCGACCGTATAGTGCGTAATACCCTTATGGCGGCCAAGTACACGGCCGTCTTTATCTACAAAGTTGCCTTCCGGTAAACGGCAATCGGTATTTTCCTCAATAAATTTAGCGTAATCGTGATCCGGGATAAAACAAATCTCCTGGCTGTCCGGCTTATGGGCCACGTTCAGTCCAATCTTGTCCGCCATCCCGCGAATCTCATCCTTCGTGTATTCACCGACCGGCATAAGCGTATGGGAAAGCTGATGCTGGGTCAGATTGTACAGTGCATACGTCTGGTCCTTCGCCGCTGTCGCAGATTTGCGCAGGGTATAACGGCCATTCTCAAGCTGCTCGATTCTGGCATAATGACCGGTGGCAATGTAATCAGCCCCGATGTCCATACTCCTCTTGAGCAGTGACTCCCATTTCACAAAACGGTTGCAGGCAATACAGGGATTGGGAGTCTTTCCCTCGATATACTCCTGCACAAAATAGTCCATTACATTTTCTTTAAATTCTCTTTTAAAATTCATGACGTAGTATGGAATCCCCAGGTTCTCCGCCACTCTTCTGGCGTCGTCCACCGCGCTCAGCCCGCAGCAGCCCCCGTTCTCCTCCTGAATCTCCGGCTCTTCATCCTGCCAGATCTGCATCGTCACACCGATTACGTCATATCCCTGTTCCTTCAAAAGCCAGGCCGCCACGGAGGAGTCAACTCCTCCGGACATGCCGACTACAACTTTTTTCTTTTCCATGTTTCAGTACTCTTCTTCGACTTCTTCCTCACCGATGTCTGTCTTTGGCTTAGTCAGTCCTTCTATTTTGATACCATGCTTCTCTGAATAATCCCAGAGCGCCGCATGGATTGCTTCTTCTGCTAACAAAGAACAGTGTACCTTAACTGGGGGCAATCCGTCAAGTGCTTCCATCACGGCTTTATTCGTAATCTGCATAGCGTCCTGCACGGATTTGCCTTTTACAAGCTCGGTTGCCATACTGCTGGTCGCCACTGCGGCGCCGCAGCCAAAGGTCTTGAATTTAACATCACGGATAATCTGGTTGTCGTCTATATCAAGATAAATCCTCATAATATCGCCGCATTTCGCGTTACCAACCGTACCCATGCCGCTTGCGTTCTCTATTTCTCCGACGTTTCTCGGATGCTCGAAATGATCCATTACTTTTTCTGAATACATGTATTTTGCTCCTTTCAGCCCGTATCTCAAATATTATGCGTCCTGCTGCACACGTTATGCGTGCGCCGACGCCTGTTTTTTCATGTAATCCTCGTATAAGGGAGACATAGCTCTCAGCCGCGCCACAATCTTCTTAATGCTCTCCACGGTAAAGTCTATCTGCTCCATCGTAATTTCTTCGTTCAGGGTCAGACGGAGAGAACCATGGGCAATCTCATGGGGCAGGCCGATAGCCAAAAGCACGTGGGAGGGATCCAGTGAGCCTGATGTACAGGCGGAGCCGCTGGAACCGCAGATTCCGTCCATATCCAGCATAATCAGGAGAGATTCCCCTTCTATAAACTGGAATGCAAAGTTTGCATTATTTGAGAGGCGTTTTGATGGATGTCCGTTGAGACGTACAAAAGGAACTTCCTTCATAACGCGTTCTATCAGATGATCCCTGAGGGTTTGCTCCTGCTGCGTTCTTTCTTTCATCGTAGCCATAGCTATCTCAACCGCTTTGCCAAAACCGACAATTCCCGGGGTGTTCTCCGTTCCGCCGCGGCGTTTCCTCTCCTGGGCGCCGCCGTGGATAAATGCTTTTATCTTAACCCCGGTGCGGATATACAGGAAACCTACGCCTCTGGGGCCATTTAACTTATGAGCGCTGGAGCTTAACATATCAATATGGCACTCATCCACATTAATCGGAACGTGGCCAAATGCCTGTACCGCATCGGTATGGAACAAAATTCCGTTTTTATTCGCAATCTCGCCAATTTCCTTAATCGGCTGAACTGTGCCAATCTCATTATTGGCAAACATCACTGAAATCAGGATCGTCTCGGGACGTATCGCTTTCTTCAGCTCATCTAATTTCACAACACCATACTCATCCACATCCAGATATGTCACGGAAAAGCCGCGATTCTCCAGGTATTCACAGGTGTGAAGAATGGCATGATGCTCGATTTTAGTGGTAATGATATGGTTTCCCTTGTTCTGATAAGCCTCAGCCGTCGCAATAAGCGCCCAGTTATCAGACTCGGTACCGCCGTTCGTAAAATAAATCTCGTTCGGCTTCGCTCCCAGTGCCCCGGCAATCGTCTCCCTCGCATGAGCAATGGCTTTCTTGGGTTCTGCCGAAAAATCATATACGGAAGAGGGGTTTCCGTAAAATTCCGTAAAATACGGAAGCATCGCATCTACAACCTCCGGTCTCGTCTTTGTCGTAGCTGCATTGTCCAGATAAATAATCTGTTTCATAATAAAAAATCCGCCTTTCTTCTTATTTGTAGTAATAAAGGTAAAAGCTTCATCTACGCTTCTTATTATATAGTAAAATCCAGAAAATACAAGTAGGAATGATTACTAATTTATAAAAAAATAATATTTTACCTCTGAAAAAGACCTTAGGGGCCTATATTATAGTATGAAAACATCGTGATAACAGTGCCTTATTGTACAGAAGGGCATTTTACTATATTTCCCTGCGGCTTCCGATCTTATGCTTCAATGAAATTACTCCGGCCGAATAATTTCACGGCTGTGAAATATATATATTAATAAGTCTCTTTTCGGAGTCCTCATGAAAAAAAATCCACTAATCACCGGAACTCTCCTGCTTACAGCCGCCGGATTCCTGAGCCGGATTCTCGGTTTCTTCTATCGCATATTTCTGTCCCGGACCATCGGGGCCGAAGGACTGGGCATTTATCAGATGATATTTCCTATCCACGGAATTGCCTTTGCACTCTGCGCCGGACCAATCCAGACATCCATCTCCCGTCTGGCCGCAGCCAATGTGAAGAAAGGTCGAAGTACCTTCCGGGCCGGGCTGGCGATATCACTGACCATCTCGTTAATCCTTATGATTGCGATACGTTTTTCCGCTCCCTTTCTGGCTGAACACGTTCTGCTGGAACCGCAGTGCGCCCCGCTTCTGCCGATAATGGCGCTGTCTATTCCGTTTTCCGCCATCCATGCCTGTATCTGCGGTTATTACTATGGCATGAAAAAAACAGCCGTGCCGGCTCTGTCCCAGCTCCTGGAACAATTTATACGCATCGGCGCAGTTTTACTGATCGCCAATGTCGCTGCTACAAATGGAAAAACGATTTCTGTTTCACTGGCTGTCTGGGGCATGCTGATCGGTGAAGCCGCATCGGCAATTTTCAGCTTCCTCTACTACACATTCACAACAGACGACAGAAGAGGCTCCTGCACATCACAGCCTGCCTACAGCTTTCTATCGCTGGCAGCGCCATTAATGGCAATGGCCCTGCCGCTGATGGGCAACCGGCTGATTCTGGGCTGCCTGCAAAGTCTGGAAGCTATTTTCGTTCCCAATAAGCTGCTGGAATTCGGCCTGTCTAATGCCGAGGCCCTGAGTACATACGGTGTGCTGACCGGTATGGCGCTGCCCTTTATCTTTTTCCCGTCAGCTATCACCAATTCCCTTGCAGTCGTTCTGCTGCCCACTGTCTCAGAAGCACAGGCAGCCGGTAATGAGAGAAAAATCGAACGCACTATTTCCATGGCGCTCCGTTACAGCCTGTATATGGGAATCCTCTGCATCGGAATCTTTACTCTTTTCGGAGACGGCCTTGGAATCAGCGTCTACCATAATAAAGATGCCGGAACCTTTATCACGATCCTGGCATGGCTCTGTCCCTTCATGTATCTGTCAACCACAATGGGAAGCATTTTAAACGGCCTCGGAAAAACATCCACCATCTTTCTTCACAACGCGATCTCAATGCTGATCACACTGGCCGTTGTTGTATTCTGTATCCCCATGTACGGCATCCACGCCTATCTGGCAGGCCTCCTCTTCAGCGAGCTGGTACTTGCTGCACTCCATATCCATACTCTGGCAGGCCAGGTTCCCGTGAGGCTGAATGCCGGCACAATGATTGTAAAACCAACGCTGTGCCTTCTGGTCGCCATCGGTATCCTCTATGCTGCAGCGCCGTCGCTGGAAACGCTCAGGCCGGCCCTGCCTGCGGAATTTCTGTTTATTGTTGTGAAAGCCCTAATCCTCTGTATTCTGTATGGAGGAGGGCTGCTGCTTCTGCATAGGAAGAATTAAAATGCATGAATTTAGATAAGTAAGTGAGGACGCCGCCGGTACGGCCAGCGGTCGGGGTGGTGGGGTGGGTATATGAGCCTTTCGTCCCGGGGGAGTGTGTCGTGGGTTGGGGCTACCCCATTTAAGGTTGGAGACAATCAGAATCCGGAGCGGTCCCCGAAGGAATTCATTCCGGCCGGATTCCCCCTCACGACATCCTCAAGTCCGGGGACTGAAGACTCAGACACATAAACCCACCACACCGGACCTGGTCCGCTCCCGACGCGTCCTCCAGACCTCCATTAAATCTTCAAACTAAATGACAGGATACAACTATCCATAACCGCAAATAACAAAACATTACATCAAAAGCTCCCCGGCCACATAATGGGACCGGGGAGCAACTGTCGCTTATCTATTCGATTATTTCTGCATCTCGAGTACATCTGCAAATGCCTGGATAGCTGTGCTTGCCTGACCGAAGTCACGCATCTGCTGATCGATACCCAGTTTGATATGCGGAATACCTGCATTATTTAATGCCTTCTTTAAGTATGGATACTCCATTTCCTCCGGGTCACAGAACTGCTGCATGAACAGTACCAGTCCCTGAGCGCCGCTTTCCTTTACCATGTTGGCAATGAATTCGCCGCGGCGGTTCTCTGTAGATTTTGGATCGTACAAAAGAACGTCATAGTCCATATTGGCAAACTGTTTTGCCAGTGCCATTAATGCATCTGCCTCATCCTCCGGAGCGTCTACACGGAAGGAACGGCTCTCATGGCCAACGTCGTCTGCGGCGATGGCAATGTTGTTCTCTTCAAAGATTTCAAGAAGCTTTGGATTGTCACAGATAATACCGGATGTAACAACCTTGGTTCCCTGCCAGTCACAGACAGGAAGTTTCTCAAGCTCTGCGTTCAATTCTTCCAGCTTCTCTATGTATTCCGGTTTCTCCATAAAGAAGAAGGATTTCAATACTGCAGAACGCTTGGTTGGTGTAATGACATCGCAGTGTGCGCTTGCCAGTTCTACGAATTTACGGCGGGCCGCACGGCTCTTATTGTATACTTTGATGGCATCCTGAATCGCCTCGTCTGTAATCTCTTTGCCGGCAACTTTTTCCAGTTCTTTCTTAACATTTGTATACTGGTCAACGCTGAACTGAAGACCAAAATCTTCAAAACGGTTCTGCGGCTGAGCAAGGAAGATAACTGCCATCTTATCTCCCATAGCAACACGGAAGTTCTGGCTCATTGGGCGCAGTGTATCACAGATGGTTGGAGTAATGATTCCGTCCAGCTGATCCATTGTGCCGTCTAACAGCATCTCCAGAGCAAGCTGTGCGATAGTGCAGTAGAAAGTTGCACAGTATTCTTTAGCACGGCTGATGGTCTTGTTATTGGAACCCCAGATTCCCATCGGCACCATACCGGCGGCATAAACAAGCTCTTCCGGTGCGTAATACGGCAGAACGCCGATTACTTTCTTCCCCTGAGCTTTATATTCAGCAAGCTGCTGTTTTGGAGTGGCAGCCTTTACTTTAAATTCATCCAATAATGCGTTGATACTCATCGTTACTTTGCCTCCTTTGCCTGCTTATTTGCTTCCATTGCCTCCACAAGGCCCTGTACTCGGGTCTCATACTGAGCGGCATTGAAGTTACGCGGGTCAGCCTGGTCACCGTCGAAACCTGCGCATGGAACGCCCAGATCTTCAGTGAAACGGCGCTGCATCTCAGCCATATAACCGCTCCACGGTTTACAGCTTCTGTTATAATGAACAAGAACGCCATCTACCTTATTGTCACGGCAGATACCTTCACGCCAGTCAACACCCTGTTCGATGCAGACGGAGTTCGGAGCTTTGTAGTAAGCGCGGGCCATCTCATCGATGTTGTTATAAACAAAACCGAAAGCTGGTGCATATACAACGGCAGTAACGTTGACGCCATGCTCTTTCAGAGGTTTGAACAGGTTAGGCAGCTTCGGCCAGCAAGGAATACCCTCGAACATAACACGGTATTTCTCCGGGAACGGAGTTGTCGTCTCACCCTTCTTAACTGTCTCTTCCAGATCGTCTGCCAGAAGCTCAAATGCCTCAGCAGCTTCCACTCTGGCACGTGCAGTTACGACGTCAGCCATATGGTTGAACAGGTCGAAACCGCTGTATGGAGCCGGTTTATACTGAAGATAATCGCAAACCTTTAACCATGCCTGTGCGGTACGGTTAGCATTGGAACAGGCTTTTTCAAACTTCTTCTCGTCAAATTTCTTGCCTGTGAGTTCTTCTAACTGCTTAATTGCCTTATCGAACTGAGCGCGTACATATTTTACATTATCGTCATGAACATCTACCGTATTGTTATACGGAATATCAATCATGATCAGCGGTACGTTGCACATACGTGCAATGTTCTCATACCATTTGGTCATACAGTTGCAGATATTGTTACAGCAGAGAACGAAGTCCGGCTGCGGAATACGCATCTGACGGATTGGAGAGATTGCCTCCAGACGTCTTTCTTTCTCCGGGCCGTCCGGAAGAGCTTCAATCTCAAGCAGATTGTCCAGTACAAGATAAGGAGTCTGAGTCTTTGGATCTTTCTTTGGTTTACCGGTTGCTTCGTCGATTACCACATTGCCTTCTGCGTCTTTTAACGGTTTGCCTGTAGCAGGATCGATGATGTATTCACCGGTTTCAGCATCATATTTGCGTGATACACGCACACCGGCTGCATAAGCCAGGCTGATACGGGCATATCCGCAGATATCGTTGTCATAGCCAAGATCCTCAGCGGCCTGGCACATCATCTCACCGTAACGGTTCGCAGCGATGCCGGCAGCCTGGTTCTCCGGATACATAACATTCAGATCAAAAGCTGCTGCAAGCTCACAAGGGAACTTGGATGAGGACCAGCCGACTAACTCGCCTCTTGCTTTGGCCTCGCGCGCATCTTTGTGGACGTCATCAACGACCTTGCGAAGTGCGAGAACGCCAGGACTAACTTGTTTTGCCATAATAATTATCCTCCATTCTTTCTATGAATTGCTTTGACGGCGGCTGGACGCCTGCCATGCAAGCAGGGCGGCGCCAAGCGCGCCATTATACTGTGTCAGCGGGGAAGTCTTGATCGGACATCCCAGCTCATCCTGAAGCGCCTTCACAACGCCTTCATTCTGAGCCACTCCGCCGGTCATAACGACATCCGGTACCACACCGATACGGTGGGCAAGCCCTGTGACACGATGAGCCACCGAGCGATGGATTCCGTCGATAATGTCACACTTATCGGTTCCCATCGCCAACTGGCTTATAACCTCACTCTCGGCGAAAACGGTACAGGTGGAACTGATTCCCACTTTCTTCCGGGACATGGCGCCGAGCCTTCCCAGATCTTCAACCTTTACTTCCAGGACACGCGCCATAACATCCAGGAACCGTCCCGTTCCTGCCGCGCACTTGTCATTCATCTGGAAATTGGTCATTGCTCCATTATCTATATGCAGAACTTTTACGTCCTGTCCACCAATATCAATGACAGTGTGGACATTTGGAAACAGAAAAGTTGCGCCCTTGGCATGGCAGGAAAGTTCGCTCATCTGTTTATCGGCAATACCATCCATCAAAGAGGTACGGCCATAGCCGGTTGCCAGCGTATATGCCATGTCTTCCTTCTTCATGCCTGCCTCATTTAGCACGGCTTCAATCGCGCGCTGCGGTCCGCTGGTACCTGCGCCTACATCTATCAGTGATTTGGCCACAATCTCTTTGCCATCTTTTAAAACGATGCACTTGGAGGCTGTGGAACCGACGTCGATACCTAAAGTATAAATTCCGCTCATAGTTATTTATGTCTCCTCCGTTAACTGAGTGTTGGGGTGGTTGGGTAGGTTGAAAACTTGAAGCAAAGATATGTCCTTGCAGTGCAACTGATTCCGCTTTGCTACATCTCGCTCACGGGCAGGCGCCCTATGAAAAAAGACGAATTAAATTTTTCTTATGTGCGAGCACAACGTAAAATTTCCGGTCGCTTCCCACTACTTTGCAGTGCTGCTCGATTCCGCTTTGCTACATCTCGCTCACGGGCAGGCGCCCTATGAAAAAAGACGAATTAAATTTTTCTTATGTGCGAGCACAACGTAAAATTTAATTCGTCTTTTTTCGCACTGCTCTTTGCTTACGTGGACATTATACCACACCCACCTCTAAAAGTCGCTGGAAAATGTTTAAAACGCTATAAAATTATTGATAAGACTGTTATTAAAAAACCTTTATCTGCCTGGACATACAGATAAATCGAGCAAAGGTTCCAGCAGCCTCTGCCCGATTTATCTGAAAAGTCTCAGACTTTTTTACTATCTACTATCGTACTATCATCTATCAATTGTTTTATTTACTTGGCGTTTTTTAACTATACATTCACTTTTTTAACAGTTACAACATTCATTATTTACCAAATGTCTCGAATTCACGTGTGCTTCTTGGTGTCAGCATCTGATGCATCGGGCAGATTGACTGCGGATTCTGATAAGCAGCCTCTGTAAATGCCTGGATGTATGGACGCATCTCTGTCATGTCGACAATCTCGTCTACCATACCTTTTTCTGTACAATATTTTGGACGGGACTTGTCTGTGTACATCTGAATCATATCGTTCATCTTGCCGATGATTGGCTGTAAATCTTCGCCTGCTTTTTTCGCTTTAACCAGTTTTCTGGAGTACATAGCGTTTGCAGCAGTTTCGCCTGGCATTACATAGTACTCGCAAGCACCAGTTCCAAGAGAGAATACGTTGGTATTGTTGCCCTGTGGGCCGCCGAGTACATAGTGAGCAGCTGCACTTGCCTTACGGATTGTAATCTCTAAGGACGGCAGTTTGGAGTTTTCGATGGAGTAGATCAGGGACTGACCTAAACCAAGAAGCTCAGCTTTCTCAGCCTCGTCGCCTACGTCGATACCTGTTGTATCCTGTAACCAGATTAACGGAATACGGTCACGGGCACAAAGTGTAACGAACTCGTTCATCTTGATAAGACCCTGACGGTATAACTTCCCACCAATACCTACAGAATTCTGTTTGTACTCCGGATAGTTCATCAGCAGACCCTGTACGTTAGCGATAACGCCTACTAAGAGACCGTTAACCTTTGCAAGCCCTGTTACCATCTCCGGACCGTAGCCCTTCTTGTACTCGGAGAACTCACTGTTGTCGAACAGACGGGCAATTACTTCGTAAATGTCGTATGGACGTTTCTGGTTCATCGGGATGATGCTGTACAGATCCTCAGCCGGAAGCTGCGGAGCCTTTGGTGTATCAACGCGGAAGAACTCTAAGTTGTATGCAGGCAGGTAGCTGATGTATTTCTTAATACCATCGATTACGCCTAAGTCGTTCTGGTATACTTCACGGAAGAATCCTGTCTCGTCATAGTGGATCGGAACGGAACCTGGTGCCGGTACCTTCAGTTTGCTGTTTTCGATCTGGGCAGTAATGATCTGCTCTGCTGCTTCATCATCAATGTATCCCTTCGGATTCATACCGGATAAGATACCAGCTCCGCCGACTGCCATGTTGGCATCCTGATGTGCAATCAGAATCGTTGGGGAAATGCTGTGGTATCCGCCGCCGGCCGGGTTGGTTCCGTAGATTCCTACGATTACCGGAATACCTAACTGGTTTAATTCAGAATTACGGAAGAACGGTGTACCGCCGCCGCGTCTGTTTGGATATACCTTGTCCTGGTTCGGGAATTCTACACCAGAGCAGTTCAGCAGGTAAATTAACGGAAGATGCATCATCTTAGCAGCGTCTGAGCAGCGAATCAGATTCTCTGCCTGTCCTGGTACCCATGCGCCGGCCATCTTCTTGTTATCGGAAGCTACAATATAAACCCATTTTCCATCTACACGGCCAAGACCGTTCACGATGTTTGTAGTGCCGAATTTGTTGTTCTCAGGATTGAAAAGGCTGTTTAACGGGCACCATGTACCTGGATCGATTAATGCGTTGATACGCTGCATTGCAGATAACTGTCCACGCTCATTTAACTTCTCTTCAGAAGTAATACCGGCATCAAGAGCTTTTTTAATAGACTCATGGATGTCGCTTTCAACAGCTTTGATCTCCTTCTCATTTTCCGGATTTGGATTAACCAGCTCTTTGCCGATTGTAGGCATGTTCTGGAAATATCCTGGCATTGAATACATATTCATGTCTTCATTTCTCCTATTCTATAATTACTCAACTATTGTTATACCGCTGCGGAAGTTTTCGGCCGCCGCAGCGTATGTAGGCTCTTTATGTTTACAGTAAATTAGTTAGCCGGCTCTTCCTTCGGAACCTGGATAAATGCCTGGCCGGGATCGATCTCCTCACGGATCATGCGGATAACTTCCGGTGCCGGTGCATCCAGCTTAACTGCTCTGGAAACGTCGATATCGAATCCTGTATTCTCGATAACATCTTCCGGTGAAGATGTCTCATAGTAGCCTGCAAGGTACATTCTCTTTGTTTTCTCGTCAAATTTGAGTATACCGCGGTCGGTAACAACTGCCTGAGGTCCACGGTTGCCCGGAAGGCCGAGTCTCTCGCGTCCGCCAGGTCCGTCAATCCAGCCCGGGCTTGTAACGTAGTCGATCTTCTGCATGAAACGGCGTTTTTCGTGCTGAATCATAATGATTGTGTTAGAGAAGGTTGCGATTGCGTTTGCACCGCCGGAGCCTGTGAAACGAGTCTTCGGAGCGTGATAGTCACCGATACAGGTGGAGTTCACGTTTCCGTATGGGTCGATCTGTGCGCCGCCGATGAAAGCGATCAGTCTGTCTGTGTCATGCAGCCACTCATTTGCCTCAAATCCGATAAAACGGATATTAGGCCACTGGCATCCGCAATGAGCCATAAAACGAAGGTCGCCTACGGAACGCGGAACCTCGATTGGGGAGCAGTCCATCAGTCCGCTCTCAACGATCAGGTTGCATTTCGGTGCGAATAAACGTTTTGCAACGGATGCACCGATTAACGGAAGTCCGGTACCTACGATTGCAATATTGTCATTTGTGATCTGCTGGGCAAGTGTAATTGCCTGCATTTCTTTGTTTGTATACTTTGTGTAGTCAGCCATGATTAATCCTCCTTGCTCACATCTGTAGAATATCCATATCCATCAGATACTTTCAATTTAAGGAGACGGTTAATACCGATCTTCTCAAGAAATTCCGCATTATCTTTGATATCATAAACATATTCATTTAAGAATGCCTTGAAATCTTCTTCCGTCTTGCTGGCTGAACCGTACGCTTTCAGGAAAGCGTTGTCATAGTCATAATAACCATAGCACTGTGTCGGGAATGCACCGTAAGGAACCTCGCAAACTGCGTCAACTGCAAAGCAAGGAATCTTTGTCAGTGTTGGATCTCTGCGGATCACGTCGTTGCTTACCAGTTCTTCACATGTAACAATAACTTTCTTGGCAGCTACAACAATATCAATATCATGGAACTCATCGCCCAGAAGGATACATGTTCCGTCCGGAGATGCCTTCTGAACATGGATGATAGCGGTATCCAGCTCAGGAACAGGAAGTGCTACTACCTTCTCACCCGGTTTGAATGGGTTCTCAACATATACGAACTTGTCGTCGGAAAGTTTGTCAATTGTCTGACGAACTTCCTTGCTGATTCCCCACTCGTCTACCAGTCCGGATCCGATCATAAAGCGCACTGGTAAAAATGGAAGTCCTAAGGAAGCGGCATGAAGCATGAACATGATAGCATCCTGAGAGTAATCCTCATAGATCAGCTCGCCTGCTTCGATTTTCTTACGGAAGCGGCGGGATACATTGGTTACACCGGAATCAGCCGTATAGCAGTTGATATATGCTTTTACACGATCCTCACCAATTAACATATCCCAGTCAGAACCGGCAGGACCGGCCCATGCAATAAAATCTTTTTTGCCCTGACGAAGGATCTCGCGGACTGCTGCCATCGGTTTTTTGTTGGTTGTAAAACCACCGAAGGAGATCGAATCGCCGTCTTCTACATACTTAGCAACCGCCTCTTGTAATGTACACACTTTATTACTCACAATAAAGCCTCCTTTTATAAAAATTTTCAATAACTACCGTAAATTATTTAAAAATCAGCATGAAGAAACCGGCTGCCACAGCAGAACCGATAACACCTGCCACGTTTGGTCCCATTGCGTGCATCAGAAGGAAGTTTGTCGGGTTCTCTTTGGAACCAACTGTCTGAGATACACGTGCTGCCATAGGAACGGCAGACACACCTGCGGAACCGATAAGAGGATTGATTTTTCCTCCTGTAATGACACAGAGAAGCTTACCTAACAGGACACCGCCCACTGTAGAAAAACAGAATGCCATAAGTCCCATAGCGATAATAGCGATCGTCTGCACACGAAGGAAGATATCTCCGTTTGCCGTAGCGCCTACTGTTGTGCCAAGCATGATGGTTACGATGTTACAAAGTGCGTTCTGTGCCGTATCGGAAAGACGCTCTACAACACCGGACTCACGGAACAGGTTACCAAGCATCAGCATACCCAGAAGCGGTGCAACCGACGGAAGGAGCAGAGAACAGAACAGTACTACGAATACCGGGAATACCACCTTCTCTACTTTGCTTACCTTGCGGAGCTGCTTCATAACAATAGCTCTCTCTTTTTTCGTGGTAAGCAGTTTCATAATCGGCGGCTGAATCATAGGAATCAGGGCCATATAGGAATATGCGGCTACCGCGATTGGTGCTACCAGATCCGGTGCCAGGTTGTTGGCAATATAGATAGCCGTAGGGCCGTCAGCGCCTCCGATGATACCGATGGCTGCTGCCTCACCTACTGTGAAGAGGCCGGTTGCATTAGCCAGCATGAATGCGATGTAGATACCGAACTGTGCCGCAGCACCGAGCAGTAAGCTTATCGGGTTCGCAATCAAAGGTCCAAAGTCTGTCATCGCTCCTACGCAGAGGAAGATAAGACAAGGGAATAAGCTGGACTTAACTCCGCCGTACATGATACGAAGAACACCCTGTGTGTACCATGGTTCGGATTCTTTCATTAAATCTGCCAGAGGCAGGTTTGCAAGAAACATACCAAATGCGATTGGAAGCAGAAGAAGCGGCTCATACTGCTTTTTAATCGCAAAATATAAAAGGACAAAGGAAATCGCAAACATTACCAGGTTTTTCCAGGTAAGTGCCGCAAAACCGGACTGGGCCAGCATTTCCCCCATAATTTCAAAAAAGTTCATTACTCTACCTCCTAGTTAAGGACAACCATGGCAGCTCCAGTATCTACAGGATCTCCTGCCTTAACAAGAATCTGGCTCACTGTGCCGTCTGCCGGTGCAACAATTTCTGTTTCCATCTTCATAGCTTCCATAATCGCTACTACATCGCCGTATTTAACTGCCTGTCCTGCTGTTACCTTCACATCCAGAACTTTACCCGGCATTGGTGCCTCTACCGTTGTGGCGCCTGCTGCTGGTGCTGCTGCCGGTGCCGGGGCTGCTACAGGTGCTGGTGCTGCCGGGGCTGCTGCAGGTGCTGGTGCTGCCGGTCTCTGTACCGGTGCCGTGCTTGCCAGTGTTGGTGCCTTAGGAGCAGCCACACCGTTGCGATCCAGAGATTTGTAGCCTTCTACTCTCTCTACTTCAACTTCATATCTTTTGCCATTGATCGTAGCAATATATTTCATAATCTTTTTACATCCTTTCGATTGCTTTCATGAATCCTATCTTTTTAGTTCAGAACAACCATTGCGGTTCCGGTCTCCACAGCATCTCCTGCTTTCACAAGGATCTGTGCAACCGTACCGTCTGCCGGTGCAACGATTTCAGTTTCCATCTTCATAGCTTCCATTGTGATAACAACCTGGCCGAATTTAACTGCCTGGCCTGCTGCCACTTTTACGTCAAGTACTTTACCTGGCATTGGAGCTTCTACAGTTGTGCCGCCTGCTGCCGGTGCCGGAGCTGGAGCAGCCGGAGCTGGCGCTGGAGCAGGTGCTGCTGCTACTGGAGCAGGCGCTGCCGCCGGTGCAGGTGCTGATGCCGCTGTAATCGGTGCTGCCGGTGCAGGCGCTGCCTCACCATATCTTGGGATTGGCTCATATTCGCCAATTCTTTCAAGTTCTACATCGTACTGTTTTCCATTGAGGGTAGCCGTATACTTCATAACTGCTGTAACCTTCCTTTCGATTTCCTTCCATTCCTGATGACTATCAGAGTTCCTTTACGTTTACAATCTTAAACTGATCAGCCGGTAATTCAAGATCCATACCAATCGTAGCCATAAGTACCGCCAGCGTCTCTTTATCGGCTTCATCTGATACAACCGGGACAGCGGCCGGGGCCGGCTTCTGAGCTCCGTCCTTGATTATCGAGCGCAAGATTTTTGATATTAATACGATTGACAAAGCCAAAGTAACCAGAGTGATAAACACTACTGCAATTCCCAGCAGGGATACGATGACCGATTGCCCTAAAGGCATTGTAGCTTCAGTCCACATACGTGCATTGCACCTCCTTTTTAGCAGATCTCATAAGAGACCTTCATTATTCGTTTTGCATTCCTTTGTGAAAAATTATACTATTAAAATAACCTCAAACAAAATTCCGCATTATGGAATGCATTCCATTTTTAAAAGCCCAAAAAATATAAAGGGTGTCAGCCCTTTGTGAAACTTGCAGTACGCTTTTAATCACGGCAAGCTCACTATGGCTAAATTATAACAGTAACCCCCTTGAATGTCAACCGGGGCTTTCATAAAATATGCACAAAAAAACGCCTCTCGAATTAGGGAAAACCTCTTATAAAATCAAGGTTTTTTGACCTTTTACAGCACGATTTTATATGTTTATTATCATTATTATACGCCCTCTTCCCACAATTCATATTATCGTTCCTTTTATTTCGAAACCCACCCACTTCTTTTTCATTTTCTTAACAATACGACATTTTTCTGTAATTTTCTCCACAATTTTCGTTTCTTACAAATTCACTGCTTGTCTCACATTAGGCGCGGGGGGGCGGACCGGCTCCTCCATTCTCAATCATTTGCCGTTCCAACGGTAACCTGCACGCCCTGCGCACAGGTCACCGCCTTCAATTAAAGAAAGAGAGCGGTTAACACTCTCTTTCTACCTTATTATAATTATAACTTTATTTTACCCGGCTAATCACTTTCACCGGATTCTATACTAAATTCTTATTTTGCGATTTTAAACGAACTCTTCAATGATACAATTCGGTTAAATACAGGAGCCCCCGGAACACTGTCTTTGCAGTCCACACAGAAATAGCCGTTTCTCACAAACTGGAAGCTGTCAAACGCCTTTGCATCTTTCAGGCCCGGCTCCATATAGCATTCCCTGAGTATGGTGAGTGACTTTGGATTAAGGTTTAAGGAACCATCGGCGTTGAGCTTTCCCTTTTCCTCATCAATCAGATTTTCGTAAAGACGGCACTCTGCTTTCAAAGCCGTCGGTACAGCCACCCAATGAATTGTTCCCTTCACTTTTCTTGCATTAAATCCTGAACCGCTCTTTGTCTCCGGATCGTAGGTACAATGGACAACCGTCACATTGCCGTTCTCATCCTTCTCAAAACCGGTGCATGTTACGAAGTATGCATTCATAAGACGGACTTCATTTCCAGGGAACAGGCGGAAATATTTCTTTGGAGGTTCCTCCATGAAATCTTCTCTTTCTATATAAAGTTCACGGCTGAACGGAAGCTTTCTGGAACCCAGAGCTTCATTCTCCAGATTGTTTGGTGCATCCAATTCCTCTATCTGTCCCTCCGGATAATTATCGATCACCAGTTTAATCGGATCCAGGATTGCCATGACCCTTGCCTTTGATAATTTCAAATCCTCACGCAGACAATATTCCAGCATCGCACTGTCAATGGAGTTGTCGGCCTTGGATACTCCGGCCAGCTCTACGAATTTACGAAGTGACTGCGGCGTAAACCCTCTTCTCCTCAGTGCAGCGATTGTGACAAGACGCGGATCATCCCATCCGTCTACCACTCCGTCTTCAACCAGCTTTTTGATGTAACGTTTGCCGGTAACTACATTGGTCAGATACATTTTTGCAAATTCAATCTGACGCGGCGGATTTTCAAATTCACATTCTCTTACTACCCAGTCGTAAAGAGGACGGTGATCCTCAAATTCCAGGGTACAGATTGAGTGTGTGATATGCTCTATCGCATCTTCAATCGGGTGTGCAAAATCATACATCGGATAAATACACCACTTATCGCCTGTATTGTGATGGCTCATATGGGCAACTCTGTAAATTACCGGATCCCTCATGTTAATATTCGGGGATGCCATATCAATCTTTGCCCTCAGGACCTTCTCTCCGTCTTTATAGAGTCCGTTCTTCATGTTTTCGAACAGCTCCAGGTTCTCCTCCACGCTTCTGCTGCGGTATGGGCTCTCCTTGCCGGGGTTATTAAAATCGCCTCTGTACTCGCGGATCTCATCAGCCGTTAAATCGCATACGAATGCTTTTCCCTTTTTAATAAGAAGAACTGCACAGTCATACATAGTCTGGAAATAATCAGAAGCAAAGAACAGCCTGTCCTCAAAGTCAGCGCCGAGCCATTTCACATCCTCAATGATGGACTCTACAAACTCTGTCTTCTCTTTCGTCGGATTTGTATCGTCAAAACGCAGGTTGAATTTACCATTATACTCTTCTGCCAGTCCGGAATTCAAAATAATAGACTTGGCATGTCCAATATGAAGATATCCGTTGGGTTCCGGTGGGAATCTGGTTTGGACATGGCTATAAACCCCCTCTGCCAGATCTTTATCTATCTCTCGCTCGATAAAGTTCTTGGATACAACCTCTTCCTTATCTCCCGTTTCAGCTATTACATTCTTATTCTCTTCCATAAGCTTCCCTCCGTTTACTGTTTCTCTATCGTATAGAATCATACTTCCGTCGTCTTTAAAAGCCGCAGCGTATGATTTTTACTGCTTTCAGACAAATATCTTCTGATCATAGCAAATATTTCCTAATATCATAACACATTTTAAGAAATTGGAAAAGCAGTAATCCATAAAAACTTTACATTTCATTGTGAATCCGCTTATCCATGTATTTCAGTTAGTACTTGCATTTTTCCCATAATCGGGATACAATATTCCATAATGTGGTTAGTTTTTCCTAACTTTTGTCAGAGAATAAATTACCACATTTGTGGGCATTTATAACTTCAAACAATCCAATTTCGCCAGGTAAAGGAGGCAATATGAGAATTGACAAACGTAAAATAGCACTAATCGGGACAGGAATGGTGGGAATGAGCTATGCTTATGCCCTGCTCAACCAGAATGTCTGCGATGAGCTTGTTTTAATTGACGTGAATAAAGAAAGAGCCATCGGAGAAGCCATGGATCTGAACCATGGACTTGCCTTTTCCGGTTCCAACATGAAAATCTATGCAGGCAAATATGACGACTGCAGCGACGCCGATATTGCAGTTATTTGCGCCGGTGTAGCGCAGAAGCCAGGTGAAAGCCGTCTGAATCTTCTAAAAAGAAATACGGAAGTCTTTAAGTCCATTATCGATCCGGTGACATCATCCGGCTTTAACGGGATCTTCCTGGTTGCCACCAATCCTGTTGATATAATGACACGTATCACCTGTACACTATCCGGCTTCAATCCGCGGCGCGTCCTGGGTACCGGCACAGCTCTCGATACAGCAAGACTCCGGTATCTGTTAGGTGAATATCTGAAGGTGGACCCCCGCAATATCCACGCTTATGTCATGGGAGAACACGGAGATACAGAATTCGTCCCCTGGAGCCAGGCTATGGTTGCCACAAAATCTATCACAGAGCTGTGCGAAGAATCCCATGGTTCCATCTGCGCCCAGGAGCTGGAACAGATATCCGAGGAGGTCCGCACAGCGGCATATAAAATTATTGAAGCCAAAAACGCCACCTACTATGGCATAGGAATGGCCCTGACGAGAATCACCAAAGCTATTCTTGGGAACGAACACAGTGTTCTCACTGTTTCCGCCATGCTGAGAGGGGAATATGGGCAGTCCGGCATCTTTACAGGCGTGCCATGCATTATAAACCAGAACGGTGTCCAGAGAGTGCTGCCTCTGTCGCTGAGCGAGGAGGAGGGTGAAAAGCTGGAGCAGTCTTGTCAGATTCTGAAGAGAAGTTATGAAGAATTGGAAATTTAACTGAGGTTTGGAGGACGCGTCCGGAACGGACCATGTCCGGTGTGGTGAGGGGGC
>OBXO01000474.1_pt1 | contig 31517 bp, 30 predicted proteins | sample 1501431 | NCBI WGS metagenome assembly OBXO01 (sample SAMEA2580163, study PRJEB22360) | human gut metagenome | biome: human gut; feature: human-associated habitat; material: faeces | place: Denmark | collected 2008/2010 | reverse complement strand
TTTCTATGCCAGAAAATATGCTGAGGTAACCAAACATCAGCACAAAAGAGCACTCACGCTTACATCTCGTAAATTTGTACGACTCGTTTTTGGATTGCTGGCCAAAAACCAACCGTATACGGCGAAAAGCTGGACACCGAATATAATATTGAGTCGAACAGACCTTCGGTTTCGTACAAAGCATACCAAAGTTCTGTTAAAGTTACCCATTTTTCTAAAAACATATCAATATCTGCTTTAAAAAGTTCTTGACATATCAACTGAATGCTATGACTCGTGCCATATACTCCTCCACAGACAATTGCTTTTTTAAGCCCGGCAGGCAGATATCCGCCAGTGAACAGGACTTGCAGGCCTTTGACTGTCTGACCTTCGGTGTATGCTGTTTTTCAAACAGCTCATGCATCTTCCGAAATGCTGCCGAAACCTCCTGTCTGAGTTCCCCGTCAAATATAACTTCCTGGCGCTTTCTCGGCTCCCCATAATATAAAAATCCCTTTGGAATATCGCACAGCAGCATCTCCTCCAGACACATTGCCTGCGCGCACAATTGCAGAATATCAGCATTATGTTCTTTCGGTTTTCACCGCTTATACTCCACAGGAACAGGCTGAAAAATCCCATCATAGCCCTGCAGTGGAACTCCATCCTTGCTTTTATGGAATTCCACCACATCACAATTTCCCCGAATCCCCAATGTTCCGGAAAGTACGGACATTCCTCTGGTGACCAAAAGATCCTTTCGTTTTTCCGTACTCTCCCGGTTATGGGCATTTTCATGTGAAATCATACCGTCTATTGTAAAATAATTATCCTTCCACTGCTGCTCTATATGAATTAATGCCCACTGCCTGAGACAAAAGGTGTAATGCTGAATTCCCGACAGCATTAAAAATTCATCTTCCCTATATTCCATCATAAATTTCCGGCTCCAGGCCTTCCAGCTTGTCTAACGTGACAACATAGTCATCAAAACAATTCGGTGTATGATCCAGTTCCGGTACTTCTTCTATTTTTAATGTCCTGTGTACTTTGGCAGAAGAATATTGCCCGGTCGGACAGTTGTGTTTCCACCAATAAACTCTCACAACCTCCATGCTTCCGTCCGGACGGGCCGAAGAGCAGTCATTCTCAAACAGGGTTCTTAATGCTTCTTTGATTTTCTCTGCGTCCTCATCCGTAAAACCTGTTTTTTGAGCCAACTGATAGTTGATACTGCCTTTTATTATATAAAGTCCGAACTCCACGCGGTGTTTCATCCCCATTGTATCCGAGGAGCGTTTTCCCTCATTCGGCTCACTATTGGTACTCTTTGTAATCTGTAAGTCCATAATTTCTACCGGTGAAACGGTAAACGCCGGATGAACCGATACCGGCCCCCTCACTCCAACCGAAACTCCTCCGCTGTCTTTCTCTTTAAACGCAAACACCTGTCCAAAGCTTCTAACGTCGATCCATTTTTCACAGGCCGCCCTGGCATATGCTTCGCTATCCTTCGATTTCTGTGCGGCAGCCAATTCCGGACAATTTTTAGCACGCTCACTGAGGCTTCTGTATTCATCCGTATATCTGCCGTCCGACTGAACAAAAATCTCTTCTCCCATATCCTGGAGACGGTTTCGAATCTTCCGTTTGATGCAGACATCCGACATTTCTCCCAGACCTTCATAATCTTCTCTGGGCCTGTTGCCATTTAACGGGTCTCCATTTGGATTTGCATTTTTAACGGTCACCAGCACTGCAAAATCGACCTTATTTGTAAATTCACTCATTATCATTCCCTCCCTCATCATTATCATCTTTATCATCTTTAAAATTCTTCCAAAGATATGTTAATTCACAGGAATACCCTAACAGATACTCCTCTCCCAACCGGCGAGGTTCTGCAAAGTCATCCGGTTCAAACAGATCATAAATCTTTTGCATTTCTTTTTCATATTTGATCCTCATCCCCGGATGAAGTTTGCTCCAGTACGGCTTCAGTTTCAAATCGATCATCGGCCAGGTCTTCGTGGGCCATTTCACCATCTTACTCATATAGCGGGTGACATTTGTCTCTCTTTTCCCTCTTTCACCCTCAGAAAATGTATCATATTCCACCTTATGTGCCACTGCCAGCAATCTTCCGTACAGGTAATCCCGATTAGGTCTGCTTCGATTAAGGCTCATTGTATCCCACTCCTCTTTTCTTTTATCTTTATACTTCTTATGAATCAACGCACAGGTTATTTCTAAGATTTTGCGGTAGTTATAATCACTGAAAGCCTGAGGACGAGACGCATTGCCCACCGCTTTTCGCACGATGTCAAGAGGTATATGCTTTCGTTGAAAAATGCACAGCATTAACCGTTCCAGTGTTTCTTTCATCAGCTTTTCATCAACCTCAAGCCTTCCATTACGCTCATTCCCATATGAGGCGTAGACGATATCTTCCGGCGACGGAGCCATCAGAATAATGCCATTCCCTTTCTTATAACTCATTCTCCAGGCGCAGCTTGTATGCCAATATGTCAAACGTTTTAGAAAATCAGAGCTCCCTATTTCCTGATAATACGTAACTGCCAGGCGTCCCGGTGTCGCCGCATCAAGAGATAAAATTACAATATCCGTATTCTCTGTAGTGAGATCTGCGAATTTTCCGGCAATTGCCGTATTAACACGCTCCGCATAATCCTTTGCCGTATCCGCAATTGGAAGCCATTGTGTCTCATTTTCGTACAAAAGATCCACAGTGTCACGATTCCAGTCCGGGATTATCCGATCCGCAGGATCCCAGACGACGATACAAAGGCCAAAGCGACGGTATCCCTGTCTTTCTATCAGCCACTTTAATGCATTATGCGCTTCCTGGGAAGATGCATATCCGACAGAAACAGCTTCCTTCCGGCTTATAAATCTTCCCCTGTATGTAAAACCGCTGCTGTCATTTGCCGAGATAAGCTTCGCCTTATCTGCGCTGTTTCGAATCTTCGACGGCTGTTTCTCCGAACACGGTACACATTCTCCGGTGATGTAATCTAAATCGATTTCTTCTTGGAGTTCCAGGTAATACTTAATATAATCATCGTATACCTCCCGCTCCCTCCACACTTGTCCGAGTCCGCATATCCGCTCATCCTGAATATAAAAACGGACGAATGCATCCGCCTGTGCAATTCCCTCTATCTTTTCTTTTTCCGACAGCCGTCCGGCATCGTCTAATACTAAGACACCGGCTTCCACCAGATCATGAATTAAATTTTCTTTACTCAGATATTGGTAAATTGCTTCCACATATTCATGGCATCCGGCTTCATGCCATTTCCTTAAGCCGGACAGATAGGCCGCAAAATACTCTTCCGCCTTTTTTTTAGCCACATATTTTTTATAATCCCCCGCCACATAACATAGTTTGTCACACAATGGATGGGGCGCTATTCCACTGGAACGGCTTCCCGAATCCTCCGTAACCGGAATGATTGTTACTGCCTGCAATTTTTCTATCCGTTTTGCCCCTTTAAATTCTCCGTCGAGATTCACCGCAACCTCAATCTGAGCATTTTGAGTAGAATGGGCTATCGGCAAAAGGATTCGTCCGGCATCGTCTTCAATTCCGACCAAGTGGGAAGATTTTTCATAGGTGTTATACAGTTCCTGCATCCATCCCACTATCACTCACCTCTCCTTCTTCCCATAATTCCAGACAATTATCCAATGTCTGGAAATTATTTTCTCCAATTTTTTTCATTTCCATAGCTCTAATCTCCCGATGAAGAGAACATTGCTCCGGCTTGATGAAATCGATAATTCCGTTTCTCATCACAGGTCTCCAGAATCTTGCCGTTAATTTATGCTGGTCCTCAGGCCTCACCGCCTCGTCCGGATAGGTAAAACCATGGAACATAAGGCCAAATGACAACTCATCGATCTCATCGTATGCCCCCTCTCCTTCCAAAAAATCACAAGACTCCACAAACCCCTGGCATTCTCTTGTTCCTAAATAAATATCCCTGCGTCCGCCCTTTTCGGTCATTCTTTTCGCAATGAAAAAATGCTTATTTTCATTGCGGTCCCCCTCCAGTTCAGGGCGGTTTTCATTCCATTCAAAGTGGGCCTGCACCCGATATTCCACATTTTTCAAGTAAGTATAGAGCGACAAGGTATTGCCTCCGCCGTACTCGATGGGCCTGATTCCCTGTGATTCCGTCTGAATGGGTTTCATAACTCTCACCCGATCAATATGCCAGATAAATGTGGGTTTCCAGTAAATACTTTCCGTTATCCCCTTTAGCGCCTGATAGGTGGGAATTTGGTAAGTGAATTTTTCACCTCCGCTTCTTGTGATGGGATCCGAAAACAGCGCCCTCCTTCCATACACTTTGAACTCAACCCGGTTTTCTTTTTCCATACATATCCTCCTCAAGTTTCCAAAAATTCCAATCTTCCGTCAAGCGTAAGCCCTGTCTGCTCATTATAAAAGCCATCCTTCAAAACCCAGACTCCAATATCCTCCAAAAATTTGAGTGCTTCCAGCTCATTCATCCGCTGAAACTGATGCTGGAACACATTGACAGTAAATCGCTGGGCCTTTCTTAAATATTCTTTATAGTGACCAACATCACTGTTCCCAATTAGCTGACCGATTATCTCCGCTCCCTCTCCATAGGGGACAATTACCCCCACCGTATTGTTGCTGATCACATTGAAATTCTTTCCTGCGGTCTTAAATGCCTGTAACATTTCCAAATCCGGATTTACGCCTGCATTACGTGCCGCCATACTCCCTTTACGGTTCATGCCCAGCAAATCTAACAGTATAAATCCAGATTTATCAACAGGATAAGCCATCAAACGGCTTTGGGACGGATCATAATAATATCTCTGATAAAAGGACTCTAAGGCTTTTGGTGACAATAAGTCATAATCATACCGTTCCGGGAACCTGCTGTATTCATCTACCAGATTTTCGCTGCACATTGCTCCCTTTTTGGTCTGATCAAGTCGGTTCAATTTTTCCTCCCGGTAATGTATCAGGTAAACAATCCCTTCCTCCGCCTCCCCATTCCGGTTACATCTCCCCGCAGCCTGAGCAATGCTGTCCATGCCTGCAAATGAACGTATCACACAGAAAAAGGATAAATCCACTCCCGCTTCGATGAGGGATGTGCTGACGCAGATAATCTTTTCTTTTTTCAGCCGTTGTTTTAACAGATTAATACAATTCAAACGATGCTCGGCACACATGCTGGTGCTCAGATGTATCAATAAAACCGGCTCTTTTGCCTCCTGATAATACTCCCGCAATGAATCAAAGATTGTCTTGGCCGCTGCTTTTGTGTTTAATATAAGCAGCACGTCATCATGTTCCTCCATAATTTCCAATACAAAACCACGTAATGTTCCGGTATCCAGCAGCCCCTTTTTCTCTTCAATCCGCACTCGTTTTAACTGGCGGTACAAACTTGTCTTATCCGCAATAATATCCCCCGGCGTCCCCATATAAATCGGCATGGTTACTTTATCCAGCACCGGCTGCGTGGCTGAACAGAGAATGACTGTGGTATTGTTGATACATGAAAAATAGTTCATTGCCAGATTGAACATAAAGATCATATTGATTGGAAGTGACTGAATCTCGTCCACAATGATAACTGAATCCGTCAGATTATGAAACCTCCGAACCGACTGTGTACTGTCTGAGAATAATGTGTTAAGGAACTGGACAAAGGTTGTAATAACAATCGGGCAATCCCAGTTTTCCGTCAATCGCTTATAACGGTAATATTGAAACTTACTCTCCCCTTCAACATCATCAAACACAATATTGGAGTGATGCTCCAATATGTAGTCTCCATCTCCTAAAGCTGTTTTGAATACCTGGCTGTTTTGTTCCAAAATACTAAGATATGGAGCAATATAAAATATTCGCTGCTTTTTATATTCTTTGGCGTGATTCAGAGCATATCTCAGGCTGCTTAAGGTTTTAGCCCCTCCTGTCGGTACAGCCAGGCGATAAATGGACGTCTCTTTTTCAGCAAATGCAAGGCATTCATCTGATACCTGTCTTCTCAGTCTGGAAATGCTGTCATCCTTCTTAAACTTCGCCAGACGTGTTTCCAGTCTGTCACATAGTGGCTGCCATAATTTCATGTTAACCTCTGGCATTGTTTTGTACAGTTCCCGTTTCGCTATATATTCAGCAATCGAATTCCCGCCTGAACCGTTTAAATCAGCGTCCCCGCAAAAATCCACCGTATCAAGTCGGTCCGCATCGATAATAATGGACAGCAGCATCCTCTCCGCCATTGAGATGGTAAAACTCTTGCTTAACCGGTTCTCCTGAATCAGCTTTATTAACTGCCCGACTTCCGATACTGCTTTTAAGAATAACTCATCCAGTACACTCTCATCTATTGCACTGGAATGAAAATTCTTAATCACTTCTTCATAATCCAGTCCATCCAACTGCTCAATCCGCTTGTGAAAGCAGTCAACGCCCTGCGGGTCTAAACAATCATTCAGACCATGATGGGATAAAATAGCGGTCGCAATCATCTGGGCCGTCAACCGGTGTAACTCATCTCCATGAAAATATCTGCGATAAATATAAATCGCACCAGCAGAGCTGTGATTTACTTCGCCTCTGCGTGCACGTTCCGGGTGAGCCACTGCCTCCCTTAAATAATCTTCAAATTTTTTTCTCCATTTCCCCAGGTCGTGAAACATACCTGTTATATATGCAAGATTGCCCATATTGAGAGGGGCTCCCAGTAACTCGGCTATCTCTGCAACATTTTGTAAATGTTCTATGATTGGCTGTTCCTGGTTTGTATCCTCTCTGATATGGGCAATCATGGATGTTACCTCCTGGTATATCAGTATTATGTACTATATATGCTTTTTTATCTCATATATTTTGTATATATTATACAATTAATTGGGCGGATTCACAATAGGTTTCGGGATTTCTTTTTTTATTTTTCCTTCTATCTTGCTCTTTTCCTTTAATAGTTACTATTTGGAGCTTCATAGCTTTTTATTTCCTATAGTAAAACTCTTTTATCCTCGATGAGCTTCCCTGCTACAGTCAATACAGCCATCTGAATTATCATAGCCCCGTTGCTCTGTTCGTTATTCTCCTTTATCAATCAAGCATTCGTTTAGCTGACCTATTTTTCCTCTTTTGTACATTCATCTGAATCATCAGGAATATTGAACAGCCGTACTTAAAGCAATATAGTAATCAAAGCTTTTAACTTTTGTTAACAAAATTAGCGGTCCGTGATAGAGAGCTTCACTCCATTTTGATCCTTAAGGCTCTCGCGAGCTTCGACCCCTGGCAGCAATCTCCATCAGCACCTGCATTCGATTTCGATCCACAAGGCTCTCGCGAGCCTCGACGATATACCGGCTTCATCAATGTATATCCATCTACTATTTCAATCCACAAGGCTCTCGCGAGCCTCGACTGGCTGTCTGTATAACTTCTTTGATGCATACAAATTTCAATCCACAAGGCTCTCGCGAGCCTCGACGATCCTTCAGATACTCTTTCATGTGGGCGGTCAGATTTCAATCCACAAGGCTCTCGCGAGCCTCGACAGCAAAAATGCACAACTATTCTTGCATCTATGCTACATTTACATGCTTCATATTATACATCTTCTACAAATCGCTTATCAAGTTGAAATTTTCTCGCTTAATTTAATAGTATTTTCTGGCCAATTGTAGCGCGAATCTCCCTGGGATTTTATGTGCAACTACTATTCGCACTTGGTTCTTCTTACTAAAGATCCATACCCATCAAATCAACCCATAGTTAACCCTACAGTATCCAAACAAGCAATTTAATAATAAAATATTATATTTAATCTTCACTCTAAATAGGCTGTATACTTATCACGCTTCCCCTTGCATAGCTCTTTTGGATATTTTCCGTTGTTTTTATTCATTTTTTCAGTAACCGCACTAAAGAGATCTAACCCCAAATCATCCGAAAGCATAAGCAGATATATAAAGATATCAGCAATTTCATCCTTCATTCTATCCAGATTATTTTCTACCGCTTCCTCACTTGATTTCCATTGGAACAATTCCAGCAATTCTGATGCTTCAAGTGAAATGGAGATTGATAAATCCTTAGGATTGTGAAACTTTCTCCAGTCTCTTTCCTCTCTAAATTTATTTATCTTGTTTATTAAATCCTGAATATTAATATCTTTTGCCATAGCAACTTTCCCCTTCCCTTTTAAATATATTTTCTTTGTATCACTGGGAATTATTGAACATTTGAAGGTGAGTAGTAAAGATGTATAGTCGACATAAATGCTTCCAACTTCCGTTCGTTGAGTCGAAAATTTCAATCCTCAAGGCTCTCTCGAGCCTCGACCGCAAAAATACACAATTATCCTTGCATCCATGCCACATTTATATACCTTAATTATACACCTTCAACAAATCATCCAGAAAGTAAAAAAATTTTCGCGGTCGCAGTTAACTGTGTAGCCAAGCAGTTTATTATGTTTTGTCACGCTCGAAGAATTGAAATGTATTTACATAAATATTTATATTTTTTAATGGACAAAGTATATAACAAATTATAATTCCGCTTCACATTAATTCAAAGCCTCTTAAGGTAAAATCCTATCTCCAAATATATAACACTTCCGTTTCCTTGAAGTAACTGTTCGCCACTCATTGTAAGGATACACTCAAAATGCTCTGCCCAATCGCTCATAGTCATTACCTGTTCCCACTCTGCCTGACGTTCCGCAAAATCAAGATATCCTGAAACAAGTTGTCCCATAGTCCGAAACAGTGTAGGCAAATTTTGCCATACTGATTCTTTATGCAACGCGAAACCACTATATTTTGTGATTATGCTCCGCAATTTTTCTTTCAAACCACAATTCCGCATCATTATCACCGACTCGACGTATAAACCATTATCCAAACCTATGTGTATCAATAACTTATCTTTCTCTTTATCCTTAAAGTTATTTTTTACCATTTTTCTTTACTGTACTGTGAATATTTTTAATGCTTTCCAAATACTCTTCTTCAACCGGCGACAAGTTCTGTATCTGATATTTCCTATACTCTTCTGTTGCTTTTTCGATTGCCTGCGTATGACTAATCGTCCCAGTTCCCTGCAACACCTTTTCACCTGTAGTTTTTAAAACATTATCAAGGTGCTCCACATAATCTGCCATATACATAGGATTGTGGCGCATAGCTTGAATCTCCGCAAAATCAAAATATCCCGATACAATATTATTTAGGATTTTTAACTCTTCATCATTGAGATAATTCTTTGCAATACTGATATCTTTCAATACAGGAAAATCACCGGAAAAACTTTTCAATCCCATAAAAGGCTGACTGGCATCCGCACGCTCGTATATAACTTCCGCTGCTGTATGTCCATGTGCTGCATAGTGCAACTTATTTTGTACCATTTTAAAAAACGCAATGGACTCACTACTCTTTGGGTCATAATCAACACTTGTAGCATATAAATCAAGCACTTGACGATACATAACCTTTTCAGACGAACGGATGTCCCGTATGCGGTCTAATAACTCTTTCCAGTAATTTCCCCCGCCTAAGTTTTTCAAGCGCTCGTCATCCATTGTAAAGCCTTTTATCATATATTCTTTTAACCGTTCAGTTGCCCAACGGCGGAAATTAGTAGCAATTTTAGATTTTACTCTATATCCAAGTGAAATAATCATATCAAGATTATAATGGATTGTATTATAGTTTTTTCCGTCAGCCGCAGTTATTCGGAATTTCCGAACAACTGAATCTTCTTCCAGTTCTCCTTCTTCAAAAATGTGCTTGATATGCTCACTGATATTAGATTTACTGGTTTGATAAAGCTCACATAATTGCGCCTGCGTAAGCCAAACAGTTTCATCCTCCAATTTCACATCAATCTTCGTTTGTCCATCTTCCGTTTGATATATGAGAATTTCATTGCCGACAATATTAGAATCCTTTGTTTTATTCTCCATCATTCGCTTCTCCTTTTTATCGTCCAAATGTATCAGCACAAAAATTTTATTTCATGCGCCGTTTTCCGTACATAATTCTATAATATTTACCATCCAGTTCTTGAGATTCCCAGCTCGTCCAAAGATACCCCTAGTGCAGTCTTAATAATATTGGGTATCAATATTTCTTCTCCATCACCCTCTACCAATACTACACCCTTTGAAAACAGCAACACAGAACGTTTGGAATCCAAATAACGTTCTCTGAATATGCGTGTGTATATGTGCCTCTGGTTCTTCAATTATCATAATATTTATCATTTCTCGTGTCCTATTAACCTCATACTCCACAATTTTTAAAGCCATATAAATCATATTTAAATGACCCAATCCCAAAGAATCAATATCATTCTGTTTTGATGGCTTCATAAATAAATATCGTGACAAGGAATTTATATCATCCTTCAATCCAGATTCTAAAATAATCTCTGGTGAATATACCATGCCTATCATATCAAGTAGCTTCTCATTGATTTTTTTCCCTATTAATTTGACTTGATCGACTTCTGAAATAGACTTATTTAACTTTACAATTTCAGATTTAATTGCGTCTATCTCTGATTCTTTTATTAATGATTCTACTGATTCTATAATCCTTCTAATTGGATTTTTCGGTTTTCCTAATTCATTTGCTACATCACGCAATGCGTCAATAAATACTACTGAGATATGATCTTGCACATCAGCAATATTCAATTTGCCGCCTAAAATTTCATCATCATCTTCATCAGGATTAGAACATTCCCCATTTTCCAAATCTCCAACAATGCTCTTATAAATATCTTTGTCGGTAAAATCAGTCTGCGATCTACTCGTATAATAAAATTCATAATCAGATATTTTTATCTTATTTCTCTCTTTTTCAAACTCTATAATATCTGTAATTTCACTCAATTTTTTCCGCACTTGTTTTTGTGGACGAATAAAAAGAGAAATTACACCAATATTATCTGCTCCGCTCTTGATATAAAACTTTAAAAAATCTTCATTTTCTTTGTCTGGCACAATTCCAGCACATATCTCTGTTTCTTTGTCTTCAGAAGTAATCTTTCCAAATACTGCTGAAAGAATAATCCAGTGTCCCTTCCAATTACTTAACAAATCAGAAAAATCAATTTCCTTTAACCTTTTAGTATTATAATAGTATATATAAAGGCTCAAATATGTAAATACGAGAAAAATAATCCATCTTTAAGATGCCATCAAATCATGCGAAAATGTGCTAATGCTTCCTTGATTGCCTTTTCTTTCTCTGACGGACATTTCGGCTGTCTTGAATTTTCCGATTTCGGCAGATTATAATTTCCCCTTTCAATAATACCACACTTCTGCTTCACCTGTGCAATATATAAACTGCTGACCTTTAATCCCATATGCTGCAGTACATACTACTCTCCGCAGCCGTCAAGTCCATCTCGCTCATTTCCACTTCCACTTCTATATTCTGTTTTGCATGCAGTTTGGAAAGCAAAGCGATACTCTCAACATGCGGTGGGACAGATATTTTATACTACATGGCAAAATTAACTTTCATAATTTTAGGCTACTATAACCAAAAGGTAGTATGGGGTAAAGTTTACCCCATACTACAATTTTTTACCCCCATACAACCTTTCAGCCACATGTATCCACTTAAATTCAAAAATTTCTATAACATATATTTTCCGGGATAATATAATTCTAACGATTTAATCAATTCTTTACCATTAACAAGCAAAACATGTGTAATTCTGGCCTCATCTTTGCCTTCTTTAGTAAAATCTGAAGTTGTTACAACCCATGCCTTTTTTGCGTTTCGGCTTCGCATATAACTATCCACACGTTGAATGGGAGTTGAGCCAATATTGTTTCCTTCTCGATATCTTTTACACTGAATTAGCTCCAATTCCCCTTCTACATTAGTTGCTAATATATCAACGCCTCTATCACACGCTTGACCAATTACTTTTGTATCCACAAATCCCCTCTTCAAAAAATAATCGGCAATAAGTTTCTCAAAATCACCTGGATCCATGGTACGAAGGCTAATTCTTCCCTCTACTATATAATCAGCAACATCCTCTTTTACAAAGAACTTGCCTTGCTCTTTGTCTTCGTATGTATATGTGGTTAACAACTCTGGTATTAATCTATTTGCCGTATGAAGCTTTTCTATTATTTCTCTGCTCCCATTTTCCATAAAGGTGGCCAAGTGAATCACATATTCCTCAAACCTAAATCCCTGACCCTTAGCCGTGAGTTCTTCTATAACGACTGGAGCAAACTCCCGTAATCTGATTTCTGCATTCATATCCTTGTTCATATAGTCGTATGGAGAAATGCCAGTCAATCTATATTGTGCTCCATCATGATTAGTATAACGGGCCAAAATTGATTTAATTTTATCAGCATAAATAGGTTTCATAAGTTTCATTAAACCAGATCTTCTTAATTGTGTTTGTAGCTCCTGATTAAACTTCATAATTGTAAACGGATTGCCTGTATCAGTAGCAGCCTTTGATGCAGCCAGATAAATTAGCTCATCTACATCCAAATCACCTTCATACCAGCGCCGCTCGTTATCATCGAGCTTTAAAAACACGAAACAAACATCGTTTTTAAACGACCAAGCTGCAGACGCTATTACTCTCATTGAAGGATCTGAAGTATCTACCGGTATAGAAATTATAGGTTCCATACCATGTTTCCTTCCAAAATGTTTTAATTTATTTAAATCACTTATCCAGTCACTTTGCTCTGGTCTAAAATACAAGACAACAAAACCATGTGTCTTAACCACTCGTGAAGATTCCTTAATCAATATTTCTATATCATTTAGGAACTGCTTCTTGGCATGTTTATCTATTCGTTTCTTCGCATTACTAATAACAACTTCTTTTTTTAACCGAACTGTATCTTTTGATAAATCATATGGCAAAAAAGGATGTACCCGCTGTGCATGCTCAAAATATTGTGCATTATCTCCATATGGCGGATCTGTTAAGATTAAGTCAATTTCACCATCAGCTATTACAGATAAAAAATCTCTAAAATCGCTACAGCTTATCTTTACATTTTCAGGTTTAAACTGTTGTGCAAGTATATAAGAACGCCGTTCTTTTAGTTTCTCCAAATAGCGATGCAATAAATTTGTTTCCTTTAAACGATTTTCTGGGCAATGATTATCCTGGCTTTTACTCCTATAATCCGTATATTTCCCCAAATGAATAATTGAGATAAAAGCATCTTCAAAAAACTCTCTGATTTTATCTGGGAGTTTCTTTATTCCATCATGTAAACATACCAATGCTATTTTCTGCCGTTTTGAAAACAGATTTTCATACTGTGTATATATAGGGGCAGTAAAATTTAGTCGAGAATTTTCAATTAGCGTTGCATTTGGAAAATCAACAGAAATTGAAAGTAATGATTCGCGTATACTCTCATCATAATCATCATAATGTTTTTCTGTGCAGCCACAAGAACAACGGTATTCCTTACGAAAAATAACATTTTCCCCATTGGCTTTTCCCATACGTTCATGCTTCATTGGATGGTAGTACTCTTCGGGTTCTCGGTCAAAAAACAAAGCATCAAACATTAACTCCTGCCCACATCTCGGACATTTCGTCATATAGATTTTTTTCATAACTGGACTGATATCTTCTAATAGCTGTTGCAATCCGATTTGATAGTCTTCGTCTGAAGGCACACATTTTAATGGAGCCACTGCCATTCTGTAAGCGTAAGGTTCCCATTCATTCGCCAATATTTTCCTATCACAATCTTGTGCTGCATATAAAAAAGTTCCAGAACCACAAAATGGATCACAAACTATTCCATCTGTATCCGTCAAATTCTCAATTATAGTTGACGCTATGGCACGACTTTTACGGCCAATGAATGGGAATACTTGCTCTTTCTGTTCTCGTTTTCTAGGTTGCATAATCTCTGTCTGTAACTTTATAATCTTTTGACGTAGATTTTCCTGGTCCGAATAGTCTAAAAGCCAATACATTACTTTTCCCTCCAATAACCATTTTTAAATAGAAATTCTTCTTTAATCACATCAATAAACGTTTTATATTTCAAAGAAAGACTATTCAAATAACCTACTTCAATTGCATCTTTCAACATTCCAAAATCATATAAATCCTGAGATGTGACATTTTGGCGTGTTCTAAGAATTTTACGTGCACACTCTACTGCTAAATTGACAGCTTCATCCACTGTACCATTAAAATGGTTTTCACTATAACTCATTGATTTTTTAAAAATCAAAATATAGTTTCCATCTAAAGTACTCTTAGGGGACATTACTGTCTTAAATGATTTTCTTGGAGCAGCTATAGGAATCTGATTACAATATCTCAATCTTGCCCCACCCATCAATGTAATAATTTTACTCCAAGATTTTAAATCAAAAGAATGGTAAAACATTACATAATATGCTTCGTCTTTAAGCGCTTCTGACGTACGATTAACTATTTTTTCATATACTCTATAAAAATCATCATCATCCTTATTTCGACTTGGAGCATCAGAAACTACTAATTCATCTTCTAACTGAACATTTCCTTTATTGTTTAAAATGTCATTCCATAATTGACTATATTCAAGGTATGGTACTTGATCTGTATAAGGAGGATCAGTTAGAACAAGATCAATACTATTTGCCGGTAATTCCCCCGACGATAGCTGTTGCGCAGGCTTATTATAAATACGTATACTTTCACAATTTGTGTTCACATCTTCAGCCAAATGTACCTTACAATTATTATTAAGAAAACTTAATCCATCATATACCGCAGATATTTTTTTTTGAATAATAAACACTGCATTTCTGGATGTTGCATCTTTCTTTGGTGTCCAGTAAGGCATTTGACTTGACGCTTTCTTATCCGAAAGCTTAATTAAGTTAATCGCAGATGAAACGACCAATTCAATAACATCATAACCATATAAATTTTGCTTCTTAAAATCAGAAAGCACCGACATAATTTTGTCTAATGCACATAGATTCCTAAAACAAAAATAATCAAAAACTGTAGCATCTTCCTTTATAGCGATTCTTGAGTTAGGAATTAAGGCATGATTCTTAATAACATGAAGTTTCTGCTTTTCATATTCAAAGTATTGTGAAATAAAATCACTAGAAGCTATTTCACTCTTTCTCCCAGAAAGTTTTTTTCCATCATAAGTCTTGAACCAATATTTGGTTGGTATCATTTTATCATCCAAATTGTCAAAATGGCATCTCTCAATTATTTGAACCATACCATCAGCTTGATACTTATAAATAGAATCGCATTCTACAATAATTGTAGCTTCAAATTTATCCAAAGTTTCTTTTAACCTTTTTAAGTCCCATGACTTAAGCGAAATTCTACATAATCGATATGCAACCGGGTTTATGTCTGTGCCTATAGCAGATCTTGAAGCTTTGCTCGCTTCAATGATAGTAGTTCCAGATCCAAACATTGGATCATAAACTGTCGCACCTGGATTTGTAAAACAATCAATTAATGCCGCCACGACATTATATGGTTTACGTGCCATATAGTTATGAATAAATCCACCTGGATTATCAACAATAGGCTTTAATTTTTTCAATTTAGTAATTGCCTTTTCAATGATATCATCCTTTTTCACTGGTTGTACACATATAAACAAATATTCTTCCACCATGGAAGTTGAATTTGATGTTCTTCCTTGTTTAGAATGATTTAATCCCACTTTCACTATACTATATTGGTAGTAATTACCTACTAAGTCTGCCAACGAATCTATTGGAACAATTGAATTATCAGAATAACTTATCATTAACTTCGCTTTATTCGTTGCACATATAGATAGTAATCTTTTAAACGCCCCGAGTGCTGCTGCTTTCTTTCCAAAGTCTGATACATTTCTATCTTCGCGATATCTACCTACAGAATAAACTTTTCTCTGTGGATTAATTGCCAATTGTGGATAGTCATATAAACATAATGTGTTAAGCACATGATAATATCTAGAATAATGTTCTTTAAAATACGGCGGATCCGCATAGACAAGGACATTTTCATTTAAAGTAATTGTTTCCAAGCAATCATAAAAATCCATATTATAGCACTCTGATTGCGTATTTGAAATGTCAGTAATCCCTGCCACTCTATAAGAATCAATAGTCTTAACTAGTTCATTAACTATATCTCGACTCCTTTTTTGTGCCAGATTTCTAAATGTTGTGACACTCTTAACTTTTAAGAACTGTGCAAAATGTGTAGTTGTAGACGCTGCCGAGCTCATTGCTGACATTAAAGCAGTCAGTAAAAATTTTTTTTGTCTTTCATCTGTAAGTTCCATTATAGATGCTCTAATTGCATCGATTTGGCAACACTGCTTTATACCGAAATATGCATTCGCATAGTAAGTTAAAAAAAGGCAAGGAAAAGGGACTGATTGTTCTGGTTGCCCTGGAACCACCACATCAACTAATTCTTTCAGTGCTGAATAATATTCTTTGTCTGTTTCACTGTTAAATACTGATGGTGTAGCTTCGACAAATTCAGCATATTCCGTATATCTTTCATAATTACTTTCCAAAAACTTTTGTTCCAATGACAATGCCTCTTTCAATAAAACAGAAGTATTTTCGTAATAATTTGAAACCCGTCTCAAGAATATCTTTTGTTGCGCTGCTGTAAATATGCAACCGTTTAATATACTGTCGTTAATAATATACGAATATGGTTCTAAATCATTACTAATGATGTGCTTGAATTTTTTTAATGCAAAACCGACAGAACCTGTGCCTGCAAATAAGTCAACAACTGTCAACACTTCTGAATCATTGACAATTGGTGTGCAAATACTATCAAGCAAGCGACTTTTACTCCCCATATACTGTAAAGTTTGTAACTGTTTAAATTCTATCATTATTATTCTCCATCAATTGTATATTCTCATTCTTGACAATTTCGACTATATCGCCAAAATCACAATTTAAAAAAAGGCAAATTTTTTCTAAACTCTCCATAGATACACTTTCATCTTTGTTCAATCTTGATAAGACGTTGCTGCTTATTCCTGAGCCTCTTTGTAATTCTATCTTCTTCAATTTTTTATCTATCAATAACTTCCATAATTTATTGTAGCTAATTGCCATGATCTACCTCCTCGTTTCGGATATGGATTATACCAATTTCGTTTTATTATATCACGTTATCATGTGTAAATCTATCGTTTTTGCATTTCCTTCTGTGAATTTTGTAAGTTTCAATCCGTTTCTGAATTGTGTATAAACTCAGGCTTTTTGAGATAAGTTTTTCATTTCAAGCAGCTTCTTGTCATTTTATTTTCACTCTGCATTATACGTAATCTCCGTTCCATCCAAGAACACTGTCACAACCATTCCGCTCACACACACCTTGATATAATCCACTGTCCGAAGCATCAACTCAATATTCAGTTCCCTTATCGGCTGTGCATCCTTAGTAATCTCCATAAAATCCATAGCCCGGAATTTTGCCAGCAAATCATTTCCCTGCATTTTCTCTTCCCACTCCGGCACCAGCATCTCCCTGCACTCCAACAGCCTGTTCCACGCCATCAGATAAATCTCAATCAGCGTATCCTCATAAACGTGCCGATTGCCACACCCCAGCACACCTTTCACCTTATACCGCTCACTACATTGCCACACTTTCCGATCTCCGCTTGGTGTCCGCCAACCCTTCCTCGCAAAAGCCCTGTTGCACTCCCCACAGATAATTTTGCTTGAAAATGGATTCGCCTCTGTGTTTTGGGAAAACCGAGTAATATTATGCTCCTCCAGATACCGCTCCCTCCGCTTCATCTCCAATTGCACACATTCCCAAATCAAGGGTTCTATAATCGCCTCATGGTCATCCTCAATATAATATTGCTGAATTCCCCCATCATTCTGCACCCGCTTCTTCGTCAGAAAATCCACTGTGTAGCTTTTTTGCAGGAGAGTGTCCCCTTTGTACTTTTCATTCTCCAGCATACTGCCAATGGTCGTGGACTGCCATTTCGTCCCGCCATCCCAATTTATGACACCTTCCCTCTCAAAAATCCGCTTAATATAATCAGTAGTCTTCCCCCAGAGGAACTCCATAAAAATACGCTTCACAATCTTCGCCTGCTGTTTATTCACAATCAGCTTCCCATTTTCATCAGCGTCATAACCAAGGAACCGCTTGGTACTCATCTTATGCTGCCCAATCTCAAACCTCTTGCGGATACCCCATGTGCTGTTCTCTGAAATATTCCTGCTCTCGTCCTGTGCAAGGGACGAAAGGATTGTAAGCAACACTTCCCCCTTTGCATCCAAGGTGTCTATGGCCTCCTTTTCAAATGTCACCCCAATGCCAAGTCCTTTCAGCTCCCGCACATAATTCAGGCAGTCCAATGTATTTCTTGCGAACCTGGAGATGGACTTCGTAATAATCCGGTCAATCTTCCCTGCCCGGCAATCCAGAATCATCCGGTTAAATTCATCCCTTTTCTTAGTATTCGTACCGGAAATACCTTCATCTGCATATATCCCCGCACACTCATATTCTGGGTTGCTGTTGATGCTTTCTGTATAAAACCGCACCTGGTTCTCATAGCTTAATAGCTGTTCTTCTTGGTCTGTACTCACCCGGCAATATGCCGCCACCCGCAGTTTCTTCCTCTGCACGGCTTTCCCTTTCCCTACTGTCGAATTCTGCTTTGCTGGTATAACGGTAATACTTCTTGCCATTCCTGTAAACCTCCTCTGCCACCGTTGGTTCTATAATATCCTGCCGCCTTGCCAATTCATCCGGAATCCGCACACCCGGACAGGCTTGTTTTCCTTCTTCAATATAAGTGGAGCAAAGCCACTCTACTTTCTTTTTATACCCTATCCTGCGCCGGAGTGTCTTTCCGCAATGCGGACAGTACAACATTCCCGTCAATGGATATCTGTTCTGGTACTTTTGTGTGTCACTCTGGGCAATGTTCCTGCCCCGTTTATTTTCTTCTATCTTTTCCTGCAGGGCATCCCAAACCTCCGTGCTCAAAATCGCCGGATGGCTGTCCTCCATGTAATAACTCTGTACTTCCCCATGATTCCGTACCGTCTGGTTCCTCTTATCCTCTGGTGTATAATATTTCTGCAAATGGAAATCTCCTTTGTATTTCTCATTTTTGAACATTCCCATAAATGAGCCGCCAGTCCACTTCCCTCCTGTCACAGACGGGATTCCCAGAAAATCCGCCAATTGCCCCAAGCGGCTGGAACCTACTCCCAAAAGATACATATCCGCAAAGAACCGAACTGCCATTGCCTCTTTGGGATTGATGACCAGTTCACCAAATTCATCCTTGTCATAGCCCATGAACCGCTCCGTGTTAATCATGTACTCCCCACGCTCAAACTTCTTGCGGATAGACCATTTCCGGTTCTCCGATACATTCCTGCTTTCTTCCTCCGCAAATGAAGCGAGGACAGTGAGCATGACCTCACCGTCCCCGGATAATGTATTAATATTCTGTTCTTCAAAATAGACAGCAACCCCAATCAGCCGCAGCTCCCTTACCGTTTCCAGGAGAACTGCTGTGTTTCTGGCAAACCGGGAAATGGACTTTGTGATGATTAAATCTATCTGGCCGTCCTTTGCCATCTGCACCATCCGCTGGAATTCCGGACGGTTCCTGCTGAAACCGGATATCCCCTGGTCTGCAAACACGCCAATAAACTCATATTCCGGGTTGGCTTTCAGGGAGCGTTCATAGGAGGATATCTGGTTTTCCAGAGATTCGCCCTGTTTCCTGGAATCCGTGGAAACCCTGGCATAAGCACAGACACGTTTCTTTTTCGGTATTTTATTCTGTACCGGCTCCAACATCCGTATCCTCATAAAACCTTCTCCCTTCCGAAGTATTCTTTTACAAACCGCTTCACACATTCATACTGCTTTCCTGCGTCTCCGACCTCATTGATACATACTACTGGCACCCCTGCTTTATCGCAGGCTTCCATAAATTCAAAGAACTGCTGCCAGTCACGGGCAATCATAGTGGCGTCCCTTGTGACTACCACCCGGACATGCCCGGCCTGAATTTCCTCAATCAACTGCCGGAACGCTTTCCGGTTTGCGTCTACACCAGACGCTTCATCCCAAAAGAAATGTTCTTCCACCGTCCGCTTACCATAGCGCCTGCGGAATGCTTCTCTCCCCGGTTCCACATATTTTTCATATCCATGATCCCGGTGTGTGGTTCTGTAATAATATGCCACCTGCATCTTCATCCGGCATCCCACTCCTTTCATTTTTGGTTTCTCATTGAGCAAGCTCAATAAGCGTAGTCTATTAATCACTCTGAACGCCCTATAAGTCAAGCAAATCCCCTGTTCCAAACCCTTCCGACACATAGGCTGAATAGTCCAGGTGCTGTTCAATCAGCACGATGGGATCTTTGCAGTTCTGCCTTGCCAGTTCAATCTGCTCCATGGCATACGAAACATACTCATCCGTACATTCTTCCATTTCGTCACAGTCATAATCCGACACCGGACGCTTGGAACGCCGCTTCAGCAGCCGTTTCAGCTTATGCTCCGCCAGGGCATGGGCGGCAGTGCCTTCCTCCGCATACACACTCCCCGTATCTCTCGTAAACTGCTCCTCCAGTCTTGCGGACGGTGTACAGTTCAGCCACCGCTTGGAGGAAGAAGCAGATAACAGCGCATGTCTCCCCATCACAACACCTTCGCTTCTGCAAGCAGCGCCGGATAATCCTTCTCCTCCACGGCGGACAGCTTTGCCGCCCCGTATTTTCCCAGCAGTTCCTTAATTTCCTTAGTTTTTCCCTCCTGTGACTTTTCCGCCAGAACCACACGGATATCCTCCACAGCCACCTTCTGTTCCTCTTTTTTCTTATTTGCCTTTACTTCGGCTGTGTTCTTATCTGCTATGCCCTTCTCTGTTCTGCTCTCCTGTTTCGTCTCCGCCTCTGCTTCTTCCACAGCCTGTCCCGCCAACTCCCGCAGGCTATCCGCAACCAAAGCAAACCCGTCCGCCATCTTCAACAATTCGCTTCCCATCTAAAATTCCTCCATTTCTTCCAGCTTCTCAATCAGTTCCTCAGAAAACATGGTACAGAGCAGCAAGTCCTCCCCTATCTCCCTTGCGTCAAAATACTTCGCTCTGCCGCCGTACTCCCGGCAGGCATCTTCCATCCGCCTCTGCTTCTTCTCATCCGTCTCATTCCCAAACACCCAAATCTCATCCACCCGCTTTGCCAGCCGGGCAGCCAACACATGCTCCACTGCACCGCCAAGCTCGTCCAAGAACATCCCATGAAAGTTCAGATAAGCACTGACCGGAATAACACCCTTGTGGGCAGCATAGCGGCAATACTCCTGCGCCCTCGCCCGGTCATTCTCCTCATTTCCCGTCAACTTTGTCACAACCATTACCAACTTCATATCTCACTGCCTCCTTCCGCATTTTCCTTAAACCAGATGGGGATGCCATGCTCCACTGCAAATCGGATTTCCTGCTCCATGCCCTCGGTAGCCTCTCCGAACACCCACATCTCGTCACATCCAAACAGCAGCTCCAGCCCCATGGCAATCCCGTCTGCCCGTTCTTTCAAACTATCCTCATTCAAAAACTGCGGAAACAGCAGATGGGGAGCAATGGGAAGATGCCCTTCCTCATACGCCCTCCGGCAGTACCCCGCCGCCTTTACACTGTTTCCTTCCACATCCCCACGGAAGGGGCTGCAGATAAACACCTTTTTCATAATTTCTGCGCCCCCTTTCCATACAGAGTTTCTGATTCCTTTTTTCTGAGCAAAAATCCGGGTAAGCTCTTCTTTGCTTTATCTTTTGAGACTGTAATTTGTGGATTTTCACCACCTTTTACAATAATTCGGATTGTTTTCATCACCCGCAGTCTCCTTTCACAATTGGGTCATATTGAATGCCCTACTATATAGCCACAAGAGAATCACGAATTAAACCTGCTTCCATAACTTTTTTATTTTATCAGGAATTTTTTTTAATCTCTTAGACACAGCCGTTGTAGAAATACTCAACTCCTTACCTATTTCAGCCATGAATTTTTCCTCAAAATAATACTTCTGTACAATCATGGCATCCTTACCGTCCAATTTCTGAATGGCCCGGTGAAGTCTTTCCTTTTCTTCAAAATCTATCATTATTTGCTCAATATCCGTTCTTTCGTCTGCAAACTGCTTTGGAAAATGCCCTTCCCGGCTTTCCTGCATAAATTCCAACGAATTATGCCGCCTTGTTTCAGCCCGGTTCCTTCTGGTTTGCGTTTTCTCCATCTCAATCATAATTTCTCCAATGTTATCATCCACTTCGAGTTCCAACCTTTCCCCGGTCATAAATTCATATTTGATTTTCATGCTGTTCCTTTCTTTACCCGTGAGTAAAGCAGCAACAGCAGATTGGAAAAGGGCAAAAAAATAGCCGGAGTAAGCTGTAATTCTGCTTTACTCCGGCTATTTGGTGTCTCGCATTTGCGGACCCTTTGCTCGGTAGGTTACTTAGTTATTGAGTTATCAATTCTTCTTTCTTGTCTGGTGCAAATTTGGCAGCGGACTTGTACGATATTCCGGCAATGGGGACACTTCAGTTCCACCCAAATTTCACAATTTGACGAGGAATAAAAATCAAAAGCCCGTTTCCTGCATAGCGGACAGTGAATTTTTTCTTTCATATGCCTCTCCTTTCCTGTCAATCCACTGGTTGACAAAATATCTAAAAAAATTTTAGTTTGACAACCATTTACTTGACACGTACTCTTTTAAATCAGCACTCTGTTACCCACAGAGTGCCTGTCAGATACTGGAACATGTCAAATAATTTACATTTGCAAGTCTGACTTCCTGACCGGAACATCCGGTAAGTCCCAACTGAGTAAGCCGTATTTTAGCAGAAGCCGGCGATACTTGAAATATTCTGGAAAGTGCCTCTGCGATGTCTGTTTCACTGAAATAGTTGCTCTCCTGCAAATCTAGCGTCACACTGGCAAATGGTGTCTTTGGCATTAAAATAGCAGCACTGAAATACTTAGCCTGATGCTCCAGCCAATCTGTATCCGTTATCAACCTTCGTCTTCCAGCCATTCCTGAGCCACCCTCAATATCTGTTTTCCGGCATCCAGTAATACCTGATAGCGACTTCATTTCCTGACTTGTATGATGATTTGTGTGCGTATAAAAATCGGAGTGGAATATCCAATGTCCACATTCATGCCCTATGGTGGACCGGAGCCGGTACTCTTTCCTATCCTCCAAAACGGTATTATCAATCATCATCGTTCCTCTCTCCACATACAGATAATCAGCACATTTTTTCCGTGGCAGATAAACAGGAACTCTTTCTGTATCCTGAAATACCATCCTGCCCAAAATCAGTCCACAATGAGAAAGATATGTGTAATCCAACGCCAGTTTGAGATATATTTCTGCAAAGGCTTCTATATCCACTGGCTGTGGATTTTTCAGCACAGAAGAATTGTATTCTTTTAACAGTTCCTCCGCATGTCCATCAATTTCAGCATTACTCATAATAGGAATCCCGTTTCTGCTCTTTCTTAACTTTGGCTGGTACATAGACAGATCACCCCTTCCTTGCTCTTAACTCATCCAAAAGAACCTGCCATTCTTTTTCTCCTGCACCGGTTTCCATCGAAAGCCGCAGCGCTTCTACTACATAGCTGTTGCACAGCATATAATCGGCACAGTCCTGTGGTGTCGCAATATCACTGGATGATCGTGATTCTGCCGCCATATCATAAAGTGTATGGACTTCATCATCATTTAATAAGAGAAAGCAGGCCAGCGACTTCAACCTTTCTGCAGTAAACGCACTACTCCTCCCTTTCTCCACTTCGCTATAAAACTGGGGTGATACGTTTATGGCTTTTGCTGTCTCCCGAAGAGACTTCCCCCTGCCCTTCCGCAGCGTCTCCACATATTTTCCAAATTCCAATCGATGATTTGTATTCATAGCTGTTCTCCCTGTAAGATTTTATATGGTAAGCTTTTCCATAAAAACAAACATTTATTCGTCAACTTGTTCATTGACACATTTTTTTATAAAAGGGGACATTTCAGATAAACAGAACTAAAAAATCCCTGACCGCCTGCTTTTAAAGCAAACAGTCAAGGACTATCTTTTAAATAGAATTGTTATTCATTCATCAGGATACAATACCGCATTTCAAAACATATTGATACATTTGCTCCTCTTCCAGACAGACGTCATCATACCTGCTCTTGACTTTTCCAACTTTGACATCCTCCATCAAATCATTGAGAAAACTTTTAAAATTCCGGTTATCATCCACCAGGCGGTTTATCGTATCCCAATCAAGGGAATCTTTCTCTTTCGCTGAAAATAGTATCTCACTCTGCATAAAGTGTTCCGCATCCAGACGGATTACCCCAATCCCAAAGGCATTATTCAATCTCCGCAATTCATCCATCAGTTCCGGTTCCTCTGATATTTGAAGCGCAACCAGGTATCCTTCATGCGCCCAGCTTGAATTTGACACTGCCTGAAAGTAATATTCCCGTAAGTTTGACAGAGTCAGGCTGATTTTCATCTCAAAAGAATACAGCTTATATGGGTTGACCTTCAACACATCGAAAAGCTTCAGTGTATTATCCGTATAAGAATCAAATGGAAAATGAACCCCCACAATATCAGGATGCAGCCATTTATTTTTACCGCTTTTCTCCCTCTTGGAAACTTCATGATAAATCGTCTTTGTCATACATTTAAAATGCTCGTCCGTGCAGACAAAACTGGATAGTAAAATATGTAAATCCCTTTCTGCAAACTTACTCTTTCTCCTGCCTGCAGCAGATTCCGGGATTCCTTTTTCTGGATTAATGTCTTTTCCTTTCAGATAAAATTTAGCTGGCCTTTTACTAACCTGTATAAATACCGAATCCGTGTTGTTTTTGATATCCACATAGATTCTGGCTGACAGGGTCCTAATTGGTGTTTTGCCAGAAGAACCCAGCTTCTCATCAAACCCCTGGTTACAACCTGTTTCCCACATCTCTTCTACAGACAGCGGACTTTCCGAAGCTTTCAAAACTTCTTTTGCAAAATCAACAAATCCAAATGACATACCTACCTCTCCTTTGCCTTAATGTATGATTGAATATACCGGGGAACTCCCGAACGATATGTTTTCAGAACTGTGTATTCAGATAGGTTCAGTTTAAACGATGGATTGATAAATTACAAGCAAAAATTAAACATTGTTTATTTTACTCAGCAACTATCGCTTTTATCGCACAATACTGGTTTTGCCAGATAGTATCCGCTTTTGCCAAATAGTATGGGTTTTGCCGCATTGTATCTTTTGCCCGACAAAACCCTCATTTTTAAACTCTCTGGCGTTATCCCCGTCCCCCTATCTGCGGAAACTTATTCATCTCACCATCCGCAATAACACAACTCCATTTCCCGCTAAAAATCCCGCAAACCCGCCTGAAATCAAGGTTTCCGCACGAGAAGCGTAACGGTTTCCACATGCCCACTCATAGGAAACATATCCACACAACCAACTCTCTCCACCCAATACCCTCTCTCCTCCAAATACTTCACATCCCGGGCCAGTGTAGCCGAATCGCAACTCACATAAACCACTTTTTTCGGCCCCATCATTACAATCGTATCCAGGCAGACCGGATCGCACCCTTTCCTGGGCGGATCCACGACAATCACATCGGCATAAACCTTATCCTTTTCATACTGTTTGGGCAGCACTTCCTCGGCCTTCCCCACAAAAAACTCCACATTTTCAATCCTATTGAGCCGCGCATTTTCCCTGGCGTCTTCAATCGCCTGCGGCACAATCTCAACGCCATAGACCTTTTTCGCCTTCTGTGACAAAAACAGCGAAATTGTGCCAATCCCGCAATACAAATCCCACACAGTCTCTTCCCCAGTCAATCCGGCATACTCAAGAGCAGTGCCATAGAGCCTCTCCGTCTGCACCGGATTCACCTGATAAAACGACAACGGAGAAATTCTGTACTTCACATTCCCAATATAATCCGTAATATAACCCGGCCCATACAGATTCACCACTTCACGTCCCAAAATCACATTCGTCTTCTCCATATTCACATTATAAGAAATACTGGTCATCCCTGGGATTTCCAGCAGTCTTTCCACAAAGCCTTCGGAATACGGTATTTTTCTTCCATTCACAACAAAGCATACCATCAGTTCCCCGGTCTTAAATCCTTTGCGGATTAAAACATGGCGAATCAGCCCGGTATGACTCTCTTCCTGATATGGCTTAATTCCATATTGGGTCATAATCTGCTTAACAGCAGCCAGAATCTCCCGGTTCTCCTGAATGCCAAGCAGGCAGTCGTCATTCTCAATAATGCAATGGGTTCTTCCGGCATAAAAACCGGCAATTACCTCGTTCTCCTTATTCATCCCAAAAGGAAACTGCGCCTTATTCCGGTAACGCCATGGATCCTCCATCCCGATTATCGGCTCCATGATGACAGGCTTTCTGCCGCTCTCTCCTCCTTCTCTATCTCCTTCTCCATCCCCAACATTCTCTCCTGCCCCAGGTCCCTCCCCCGGCAGATACAGGTTATCAAGCCCGCCAATCCGCTTCAGATTATTATAAACCTTTCTCTGTTTAAACTTCAGCTGCTCCTCATAACTCATCATCTGGAGCTGGCAGCCGCCGCACCGGCGCGCCACCGGACAGCGCTCCTTCACGCGGGCAGGGGAAGGCTTAAGTACCTTCATCAGTCTGGCAAAACCGTAATTCCTCTTCATTTTCATTGCCTTTGCTTCAATCAGGTCTCCAATTACGGCATCTTTAATAAACCAGATATAACCATCCAGTTTTCCTACGCCTTCACCACTCTCGCTCATATCCTCTATTATCACTTCAAAGACATCATTCTTCTTGATATTCATGTCTATTCTCTCCATTCTCCCCCAAACCGTCACACCATCATGCCATGCAGCAATCCTGACGGCATGAACAGTTACATACTATCTTACATACCATCACAAATACTTCGCCCGCTCACCGCCGATATACTTCAGTCTGGTCCTGGCACACACCACGTGAGCACCGCCAATCTCCTTCACGGAAATCCTTACCGGTACCGCCACAGCCCTCAGATGCATGCCAATCAATGTATCACCGATATCAATTCCCGCGTGCGCCTGAATCCGTTCCACTGCCACAGGACACCTCATCCCCGCATATGCAGCCGTAGCAAATGACCCTCCGGCTTTCAAAGCAGGCACCACATTCACCATCTCATATCCGTACCGTTCGGCCGCCTCTTTTTCCAGAATCAGCGCCCGGTTTAAATGTTCGCAGCACTGTGCGGCAAGGTAAATCTCCCTTGGCTCCAGCTCCTTCATCAAAGCTTCATATACCGCCTGTCCAATCTCCCCGCTGGAATAAGAGCCGATTCTGTGGGCTGCTATCTCACTGGAAGAACATCCGACAACCATAATCTGCCCCCGCTCCATCTGTGCCTCTTCCAGAAGTTCCTTTGCCGCTTTTCTTACTTCCCTCCCGATTGCTTCCAGACGGCCTGCTGTTTCCTTTTCCTCCGACACGCCGGCCGGATGCTGATACAATATATCCACTTTCACTTACTCCTTTCACAACTCTACGAAATGCATAAGAATACTGGTACAGAATTGCATAAATTCCTTCGTCACAGCTCCCGCTGTCTACGCCAGGAGCATGTCTGCAAGCTGGCCGCAGGATCACTGTGCCGCCGCTTCGCAGACGCGCGCCAGACGCAGATATCAATCACTATTAACAGCTATCTATGCATTGCTGTACTAAAGCGTGTCTGAAAACAAATCTCCGCCCTTCCATATACCCTCTCCACGCACTGCGGCATATCAGACCAAATCCGATTAACACAGCCCATACGCTGCGCTCATTTGGACTAAATTTCCCACAAGGTGAGACGTTACATCTGGCAGAAAACTATTTTCAAACACGCTCTCTAACATCCCCTGAATTTCACTTCTTAATATAAAAAAATCCATACTGTTTACAACTCTGCCAAAAACGCAGTTCTATGGTCAATTCCCATAACAATATCACGCAAAAAGCTGCAGGACACTGCCCATAAACAGTAACAAAAAATCAAACAGCTATAACAGCTCCCATCACACTTCCAGGTAAAATTCCCGCACCCGATCCATCCTGGCCGTCATTTCGGCCAGCATCATATCAGCCACTGTGAATGCCGCCATCATTTCCACAACAACGACCGCCCTCGGAACAATAATCGGATCATGGCGCCCCTTGACGCTGATTTCAATCTCCCCGCCATCCCGGTTCACCGTCTTCTGCGGCGATGCAATCGAAGGAGTCGGTTTAAAAGCAGCCCGAAATACAATCTCTGTTCCGTCGCTGATTCCTCCCAGGATGCCTCCGGCATGGTTTGTCCTCTTGCCGACCCGGCCATCCGGAGAAATACAAAATGCGTCATTATTTAATGCCCCGGTCGTCTTGGCAGCTTCAAATCCGTCGCCAATCTCAAACCCCTTCACGGCTCCGATTGAACAAATCGCTTTGGCAAGATTTGCATCCAGCTTTTCGAATACCGGCTCGCCAATTCCGGCCGGAACCCCCTGTATCACACATTCCACAATCCCGCCGGCCGAATCCATCTGCGCCATCTTCTCTTCCAGGAACATCTGCGCCTCAGCAGCCGCAGACGCATCCGGCATATACAGCATGTTCCGGCTGCACTCTTCCATATCAAACCGCTCCGGCTGCACCTGGATATTTCCGATTGCTTTCGTATACGCCGTCACCCTGACCCCAAGGCCCTCCAGAATCTTAGCCGCCACAGCTCCGGCCGCCACTCGGCCGATGGTTTCCCGGCCCGAGGATCTTCCGCCCCCGCGGTAGTCCCGGAAACCATATTTTTTATCAAAGGTATAATCTGCATGGCCCGGTCTGTAATAACCGGCTATCTCACTGTAATCCTTCGAATGCTGATCCTGATTCCGAATCATCATTGCAATCGGTGTTCCGGTTGTCCTTCCCTCAAATACGCCGGACATAATTTCAACCGAATCACTCTCATTTCTTTTCGTTGTATACCGGCTCTGCCCCGGTTTTCTTCTGTCGAGATATTTCTGAATATCCTCCTCAGCCAGCAAAAGTCCTGCCGGACAACCGTCCACAACCACGCCAATCCCTGCGCCATGGGACTCCCCCCAGGTAGTCATTGTTAATATCTTTCCAAATGTAGAACCTGCCATGCTTTCCTGCTCCTTGTCTCTCCATACATATTGCGAACTTTTCACCAACCCGGTGATATACCGTATCGTCTCATACACAATCAGGCTTACAGCTTATTCATTGCTTATTTAACCGCCTGCTCACCGCTTACTTACTGCCCATTCATCACTTGTTTACTGCCCCGCCTTCGTCTTCTTACCCCCGGCGGTTCCATTCGGCACCCTCGTGATCACACAGCAGTTCGGTTCATTAATTGTAATACTCCTGCTGCACATTACCAGCAGGCCCTTCTCATAATCCACCTCAAAGAAAGAAATGCTGTTGCTTGCATGATTAATTGATGCCAGATGCTTTTCATCGGGGAAAACAGCGATATCCTTCGGGTAATCGCCGCTGATAGGCAGACAGCTTATCATGGTGAGTACGCCTGTCTCGGGATCTCTTCTATATACGCTGACGGAATTATCTCCTGCATTGCTGCAATACAGGTAATCCTCCTTTGGAGACAGACGGATTGCACAGGCCGCGGTAAGCTGGCTCAGGCGTTCCGGCGCAGTGGAGGTAATGGTCTGAATCTTTTCAAAATGCGGTACTCGGTCGCCCTCTTCATATTCATACGTAAATACGTCAATCACGTTTTTGATCTCATACATCAGATAAATAAACTTTCCGTCACCGCTGAACAAAAACTGCCTGGGACCTGACTCCAGTTCACAGCGCAACGCATCCACCTGAGTCAGCAGGCCCTTTTTCTCATCGAACCGGTATACCTTCACCTGATCAATTCCAAGATCGGCGACAAGCACAAAATGACCGTCCGGAGTTCTGGTGCTGCAGCTCACATGCGGACGGAAGGTTCGCTCTGCGACGCTGCCAAGTCCTTTATGAAACACACCATCCGTAATCCCACCGACCGAACCGTCTTCATTCAGTCTCAGAACCGTCTCCTTGCCATCATGATATCCGGAAACGAAAATATATTTGTCCTCCGCATCCGTCGTAATATGGCAGCCGCGCATTCCTTTGATATTGGCGCTGTTCAGCCTGGAAAGTGCGCCGTTCTCCATAATACGGAAGGAAACAACACCTTCATCTGCTATTGAATACAGAGTTCTTCCATCATTTGACACGGCAAGATAAGAAGAATTGTCCACTTCCACTTCACACCTGTATTGAAAACAGCCCTTGTCCATATCCACGTCATAAACGGTGATTCCCTTCGCCTGTCCGTTATATGAATAAGAACCTAAATAAGCCATGTATTTATTCCGCATATCTTTTCCTCCTCATATTCTGTTACTTGTCCCGCAGCTGTTCCGTCTGAATCTGTTCCACAGGTATTATCACATTTTCTCTTTCCTACTATTCTACCAGCCCGGACTCAAATTTGCATCCATTTTAATCAATTCAGTGGTATTTTTTTATGATTTGGAGATTTAGATAAGCAGGTGAGGACGCGGTCGCAGACCAGCGGACGGTGCTGGATGAGTCTTTCGTCCCGGGGAAAGTGTGTCGTGGGTTGGGGCTGCGGGCGAAGATAAAGTCTGCGGAGCACGCTCTCGCTCCCTGAAATGCATCGCGCTGCTAGGCTCGAAAAAACCTCGCCAATCAGCGATGGATTTCAAAGGCATCCGCAGACTTTATCTTCCCCTTCGCCCCAAGGGAAGATTTTCGCCGGGACGAAAGACTCCGCCAAGGGTGTCGCTCCGCCGGCCTGCGGCCGCTGATTGTCTCACGCGTTAAGTGCGGGGGAGAACCTTGTCGTAGCCACTCAGTCCTTCTGCAGAGAGGAGTTATGGCGGCTTATAGTTGGTTATAAATTTGTTTGCAATATCTTGAGTAAAACGATTGCCGGAAGAATAACACCGCAAATTAAAGCATGAGCGTGCAGTCCATGCTGTTTTTATAATAAAATACCGGATATCACATAATATAAAACATTAACGAATTCCCATGGATCAAACTTCACCCAGTTTTCTAATTAAAAAATTACTGGATGCCGGATTTTACATCGGCCTTCCGGAAACACGTAGTGGCCGCGACAAGACCCACTCTGTTTAAGGTTGGAGACAATCAGCGCCCGGAACGGACCATGTCCGGTGCCGCAAAAATCTTCGCCTGAGTCTTCCGTCCCCGTCGATAGCCTGACCTGGGGAAGTAGGCGGAATCAATTGCGGAGGGGACATGGGAGTCCGCCGGTGCTTAGCGAGGT
>OBXO01000470.1_pt1 | contig 31893 bp, 32 predicted proteins | sample 1501431 | NCBI WGS metagenome assembly OBXO01 (sample SAMEA2580163, study PRJEB22360) | human gut metagenome | biome: human gut; feature: human-associated habitat; material: faeces | place: Denmark | collected 2008/2010 | reverse complement strand
TTGAAATATTTTACTAAATTTTATATATTATATTGGTACTAGTTATTTGAAAACGATTTCAGTGGCATAATAGGTGAATAACTATTACAACATTCTATAAAAGGGAGATTATATATGAAGTCAAAGTTTTTTAAAAGTGCATTAGCACTAACCTCGGCTCTAAGTCTTTCAGGAATAAATATGTTTTCAGCCGTAGCTAAAAATCTTGATACTACAGGTTTAGAAACAGAGTATGAAATGTTAGAACTTGAAAGAACTAAACCCGGAACAAATTTAATTAAGAATGGTGGATTTGAAACTAATAAAGGTCAATACTGGAGTACAACAGGTGATGGTCAAATTACTGATTACCCAGGTGCGGCTCATAACAGTAAAGTTTGCGGGTTATTACCATCATTCAGTAAAAATGCATCAGTATATCAAACATTATCATTAGAGAAGAACAAAGAATATAAAGTAACAGCCAAAGTTTTAAGTGCTGATGTTGCTGCACAAGCAATTGTTGCTATTAAAACACCAAATGTAGAGAATTTAAATCCTGCTATAGAACAAGCAATTACATTTAATGAAGCTTGGCAATATCAAGATTTAACATTTACATTTAATAGTGGAGAAAATAGTGAAGTAGCATTAGCTTTTATTAAATGGACAGAATCAACTGAGAATGCTACATATAAATCACAAATCTATATTGACGATGTAACATTGAGTCAAATAGGTACTGAGACTACTCCAAATGATGAAAAATATGAAGTAATTTGGAAAGATGAGTTCGATGGAACAGGTGCTATTGATAACAATGGATTAGATAACTCTAAATGGGGTTATGAATTAGGGTGTATTCGTGGTGTTGAACAACAACACTATACTAAAGATAAAGAAAACGTACATGTTGATGACGGTAAACTTGTCTTAGAGGTGACAGATCGTGCTAAGGAGTCACAATATAAAAATCCACGTGGAGATCGTCAAGTTATTTATAATTCTGGAAGCGTTAGAACACATGGCAAACAAGATTTTTTATTTGGGCGTATTGAAGTATTAGCAAAATTACCAGAAGGACAAGCAACTTTCCCAGCATTCTGGACATTAGGGTCCGATTTTACGTTAGATGGATCTATTAACGGTGACCAAGGAGATGGTTGGCCTTTATCAGGAGAAATTGATATCATGGAATCGATCGGTGATCCTAATTTTGTTTATGAAACGTTACATTACAGCGATACCAATAAACCAGGATACTTTGTTAAAAAAGTCTTTGATAAATTAATAAAAGAGTATAAAATAACTTTTGATGACGAAGAAGAAAATACCGTACTGGTTAAAGGAAAAAGACTAGATGAAAAATCAATCGATATGACATCAGCACAAGAAAATATTAATGAACTGGCTCAGAAGTATCAAGAAGAAAATATGGAAGAGTTATCTAAAATATATTTAGAACAGGGACAAGAAGCAATGATGAAAAAGATTTTTGATGATTTGTCAAAAGAGTTATATAATCCGTTATATAAAGAATTAGACAACGCTAAGTATACCGAATTTACATTTAAATTTGAGATGGTAGAAAAAGATGGAAAATGGCTAATTGATAAAATTAGTAAAGAAAAATAGATTTTTAAATATTGGCAATAATCAAACACTTGTGAAATATGATTATTTATTGAAATAAAGACAGTATTTTTTGTCGTGTTTTTTTAATGTTATAAGCTGATATACTAATAATGAGGTGAAAGAAATGGTATTAGAGTTAGAGAGTTTAAATATTAAAACAACTGAGCTTCAGATAGCTGTTGTAAGGCTCCCAGAGGTATTTCTAGAAAAATCAATATCACCAGCAAGCCCTACCATTTTATTTGTCCGGAATAAGAGAAAATCAGTATAGCCGATTGGGTTGTTGTTGAAGTAAAAAGGAAGACTCATAATAAAAATATTGACATTTAGGCCCAATTCATTTGTGGTATACAAATTAGAAGAATCAGATAAATTTGAAAAAAAGATGTATAAACATTTTTGGAAAAACAAGCAGTTGATATAACTGCTTGTTTTTTGTCTGCAATAAACCCCCCAGCTAGGCTGGGGGTCTCAAAAAGCTTTAGCGGAGTGATAATGAAAAACCTCACGTGATATAATATAAATGCGGCTACCAACTGCAAAAATAAGATATCACTGAGGAAATGACAAATGAATAAACAGTATTCAGATGACTTACATAGTTTATCACACACAAAATGGAGTTGCAAATATCATATTGTATTTGCACCAAAATATAGAAGAAGAGCATTTTATGAAGCAAGAAGGGTAGAGGTAGGAGCAATACTAAGACAATTATGTGAATGGAAAGGCGTAAATATAATAGAAGCGGAAGTATGCATAGATCATGTATATATGTTAGTAGAAATACCGCCCAAATATAGTGTTTCAGGGTTTATGGGGTTTTTAAAGGGAAAGAGCAGTCAAATGATATATGAAAGATGGGCAAATACAAGATATAAGTACAGACATAGAGAGTTCTGGTGTCGAGGATATTATGTAGATACAGTAGGAAAGAATACGAAAAGAATAAAAAATTATATAGCGAATCAATTAAAAGAAGATCAGGAAAGAGAACAGCTGACACTGGATTTGGAAGACCCGTTTAAAAAAGGAAAAGGGAAAAACTAAATAAATACAGAGTGCACGTGGTAGCCGTAGGCATAAGGAATGTCTTGAGACATGCGCTCTGAGAGCAGGGCTATGCCCGCAAATGTAAAACCACCGGCTAAGCCGGTGGATATTTATTGCTTTGAATAGTGCTGAAACTTAGTATTTATACTATTTTAGAACTACTTATGGCAATTATTTGATGTTTTCGTTATCGTTATTTGTATCCTCTTTCGTTTCAGCTATTTTAGAAGTGTTTTCTTTGATAGCTTTAATTATTTGATCTGTTTTGATCCAAAAGATTATTATAGGTATAATCCAAAATATAAATCCAATCATCGTTACCCCTCCTCTTACATTTTTATAATACCATAATTTTATAAAAAATAAAAAAACGTTGATAAAATAATGCTTTTTTTTGATATCATATAAATGAGGTAGGAGTTATAAATCAATTGCTTTTGCAGGCATAATCTTATATAAGGAGAGGTATATATTATGAAAAAATCTATAAAGTTGTTTCTTTGTCTAATTTTAATATTTGTTTGTGCGTTCATGTTTCCTGTTGGAGTTAATGGTGCATCAGATTCTTCAAGTGAAGCTGTTTTATACGAGGCTGAATTCAGCCTGTCTAATCCAAATGAACAGACTAAAACGTTTAAAAATGGAGATAAAACAATTTGTTTAAAAATGGGTGAAGATTTGTCTTTAAAAACAAGAGAAACAATTCCAATCGGCTCATTTAACAGGTACTTTACTTATGATGATGGTATAATTACAATGAAAGCAAGGTATACTGGTTCGGTAAATCCATACAATTCTTTCATAACTGAAGTAAGTGATGGTAGATATAATTCTTTGGCTGGGACAACATTTATACGTGACAGGTATAGTTGGGGAAGCCTTAGTTATGCTCCATCTAATGCTTATGGTAAATATGAGGTTGATTACACTTTACCAGTAATAGGAGGAACTAAGACACACACATTAATGGTAAGTATCAAACCAACTTTTTCTGGTGGTGTTGTCAAAGTTACATTGGGATCTAATATTTAAAATTGTAGTTTATAAATTACATACACTATACTAGCACATAGCAATCTTATTTTAACTTAATAAAAAGGCTTTAAGTGTTTTGAATCATTAAGTTTCATTTAAAATTAAATTGATATGGATAAGGATTGAGGCCTATAGTCTAAAGGTGTTAATCCTTTTCTTTTTAAATTTTTTTCTTTCGTAGTTGTGATAACGAATATATTATCCTATAGCTGCTTATAAATCATATGATTTATTTAGAGCTAAAAATGTAAATAATCATTTAAAAGAACAATTGTACTGAGAAAGTCTGCGTTATGAACAGGTACAGTGTTTAACCGGACTAATTACAGAAGTAAAGAATAGATGCAATAAAATTTGAAAAAATATTGAAATATTATTCAAAAAAAATGTAGAATAGAATTGTACTGTAGGAAGGCGTGGGTAATGCTCTAATCCAAATATTCCATCTGTGGGGAGTGATGAACTATATGTTCGTTACTCTTTTTTTGTAATAATTTAATTTGAAATTGTTGTATTGTGTCGCTCCACGCGGATTATATGTATTTAGCGTGTATCAGATGTTTATCATTCAATTTTAAATTTGATTGATTTTATTTAAAGGCTTATTTCTATATTTTTTGTTCTGTGAACTGTATAATATATATTTATCTTACTTTGAGTTAAAAAATATATGGATATAGTATTTTTTTGTCGTGTTTTTTGATTTTATAAGCTGATATACTAATAATAAGGTGAAAGAAATGGTATTGGAATTAATATTGAAACAACTGAGCTTCAGATAGCTGTTGTAAGGCTCGCTAGAGGTGTTTCTAGAAAAATCAATATCAACAGCAAGCCTTATCATTTTATTTGTCCGGAATACGAGAAAATCAGTATAGGTGATTGGGTTGTTGTTGAAGTAAAAAGGAAGACTCATAATAAAAATATTGAGCATGATTTCAGGGTAGGCCGTGTTGATGAGATCATGACATGGACGGATAAAGAAATATTGACATTCAGGCCCAATTCATTTGTGGTATGCAAATTAGAAGAATCAGATAAATTTGAAAAAAGATGTATAAACATTAACAATAAGAAAAAATCTTTGTGGGCTAGGTATAATGCTGTTGATTGTAAGATAAATCCAGATAAAAAGGTAGAAGGGGTTCCTATGAATATATTTGATAACTTGCTTGATAATACTGGAAAACTTCATTTTACAAGCTTAATAAATACTCCCATAAAATGACTTCAGAAAAAAAGAAGATAAAGAAAAAACGCCAGCTTGAATAATATTCTGGTAGTATAATAAATCAGTTTAATGTATTATTAAAGCTGATTTTTTTATGGGAGGAATGTATTATGACTTTAAATGAATTATTTGACATATATATCGAAGATGTCGATATGATCAATCAGGTTACGACTACAGATTCTATTAAATATCGTTATAAATCTCATTTGAAACCTGTATTTGGAAATATAGAATTAGAAGCTATTGATCCAAAGTCCATTAAGAAGTTTCAAAAGGATATGGTTGAAGGTGTCTATGGAAGTAGAAGTGGTGATGTATTTTCGGTGTCATATATTAATTTAATTGTAGAACTGCTTAAACGATTGATTAAATATAGTGTTTTAATGAATTGCTTTATACCGACAGTTGAGCAGTCACGAGGATAAAACGTAGCCATACTCTTGTTGACAAGGAAAAACATAAAAAATGTTAAATTATATGGAGTATCGGAGATTTCAACAGGTTTATAAGTCATGTTGATGAAGAAAAATTCTATGTACTGTTTAATGTTTTTTTTATACTGGACTGGCAAAGGCGAAGCACTGTCTCTGATGTGGAAAGATGTAGAACTGATAGAATAGACAATAACAATTAATTCTACTGCCTGTCGCGTAAGAGGTAGAGGTCAGGTTGTTAAAGAACCAAAATCTTTCAGTTCACATCGTATTATTTATATTAATGACAGCCTGAATGAAATGCTGCTTAATTATTACCTTAATAAGAAGACTGAATATAGTTGTAACATTAATCATCATTTTGTCTTTGGTGATACAAAAATGCTGTCGTATTCTACTCTTGATCGTTTTTTTTATTAAATATAAAGAGTTGTCCAATGTTTCTAATATGAATCTGCACGGTTTTAGACACTCTCATGCTACCATGATGTTGGAAATAACCAATGATGTCTACAACGTTTCAAAACGTCTTGGGCATGAAAATATAGAAATTACGGATACGTATTTACATGTGAATAATAAAATTCAGAGAGAAACGGCTCAAAAAATTGAAGATGTTATTAAAAGTGAAGAAAAAAATAAAATTGAGGACTATTTATATGATCTAAAGGTGAGTTTAAAAATGCAGATGACTAAAGGCAGTTACAGTAAAAAAGATATTAGAAAATTGAAAAAAATATATGATTATATTGCAGAACTGTAAATTATGTATAATTTCTAATATTATGTGGGAAACTATTTAAAATTCAAAGAGATGTAATATTAAAAGTTAAATTTTGGAAGGAGAAGCTAGAAAGCAATTTAGAAAGTGGGATAATGTGAAGTATATTGCAGAAAGTACGACTAAAAGAATGATATCCAAAGATTCATATAGAAATAAAAATTGGGGAATGGAAATAAAAACAAATAATAGATTAAATCCCAAAGATGGTATAGGTATTAGATAATTCTTTAAACAGATTGATGATTACAGATAATAGATCTAGTGAAATGGTAAGTACTGTAGAATTCTTGATTGTGATAATTATATTTTTTCAATTGCTGCAGTAGAATTGTTTTGAATATTGATTTCGCAATATTTAAATTAAACAGGGAACTGATTGCTATGGGAGAAATGAAGGAAATGGGATCAAAATGAAATAGAATAAAATTACATATCTCAATTACTTTGCAAGGATATTATGGAAAGAATTGGCGGTAATAAAATATATGATAAAAAATGGTATAAACAGTAAAAAAATAGATATACTTGATATTGAATAGATTAAATGTTATAATCTATCTGTAAATCGGGCATTGTTATATCACAATGCAAACAAAAAGGTAAGGAATGCACTCCTTACCTTTTCTGGTTTTTACAGTGAACTTAACACTAGGCTAGTTATCGTTATAAATATTTGTCTAACTATTTGCATATGTAATAAACTATTACACCTGCCATGACAGAAATAATCAAATCGGACATTATTATACCACCTCCTCTCCAAACAGGAGGGACGATAACAAACGTATTATATCAAATAAAATTTTGTCTAACAATTTATTATTGAGAAATATTTTGATTAAAAATAGAGTTGTACTCTATAAACTGATATATGAGTATTTAAAAAATGTTTAAATTATCAAGCAGTGGTATAATTAATATCGTTATTTTTTTAATTTTTTATTTATTTTTATGTTTTCAGGTGATATACTTAAACAATCGAAACAACTAAATAAAAAATCCTGTTTCACTACCAATGAAACAGGATTGAGCATAGTCATTTAGCACTTAACTATGACACATATGATAATAAATCATATAATATATAAATATGGTTTGTTTATATAGAAATTTACCATATTGGAAAGATAAAATCTAGTAGTTATATGCTTAAATGACTGTGAAATCAAGTATAAAGTATATAACTTTATTTTGTATGATTTATCTTCTTATTTTATTTTTTTAGATTATTTAATAAAAATGGGGCGAAATACCTGTTTTTATTCGAAAATATTAACTTACAGAAGCACTTAGCAATTAACTTATAGAAGCACTTAGCAACTAATTTGCAAAGTGCTTTTTTTGTCGTTTTTATCAATATAAATTTAAATATGCAAAAAAATTCTATGTAGGCTTGGGAGGGAGACTGATGAGTATAATTTTGGATAACAAAAAAACAATGGAGAATATTCAGGAATTATTGGAATATCTTTCAGGAATCGTCAACGGGGCAAGATACAACATTGAAATAGCATGTGAGGAAGATAAGGAAAATGATATAAGAATTTATTTAATAGACAATCTCGAAAGAGATTTTGATGCAAATTTTATTACAACAACTTCGATATTAAAAATGGATGATTCGAAATCAAGTGTTGATTCTAAGAAATATGAAAGCAGAATGATAGATCTGTTGGACAAATCTAATGAAGAAACAATGTTTCTTATAGAAATGTTTGACTGTATAAATAAATTGGATAAGGAAGACAGATGTATTTTGATAAAAAGAGAAATATTAAATTATACAAGAGAGGAAGTGAAGAATGAGATGAACATATCGACAAATAGTTATTATAAACGGTTGAGGGAGGCTAAGTATCGTTTAGCTTTACTGATCCCAGATGCAATTATGATCAAAGAAATTTAAAAAAAAGGAAAAGAGGAAAAAAATATGAGAACAATTGTAATTACAAATATGAAAGGTGGAGTTAGTAAAACTACTACCGCACTATCTTTAGCAAAAGGCATGGCTGATAAAGGATATAAAACACTGCTTATTGACAGCGATCCACAAGCAAATGCGACAGATGTTGCAGGCAATATTGGAAACGAACTTGATGAGAAATTTATTAATGAATTTAATGATGATATTAAAAATGAGGAAGATTTCTTAAATAAATTGAATGACTGTTTATACAGTGATTACACCATTAATTTTAATCTGAAAGATATTTTTGAAGAACCTAGTTACATTAAAGAAGTAATTATGAAAACAAGAATAAAAAACTTATATTTAATACCTTCTGCATTATCACTTGGTGATGCGAAAATAAGCTTACTTCATAATTTTAATCAGGATATAACTGGATATTTAAAGTCTGCGTTTAAATATATTGAAGATGATTATGACTTTGTAATAGTAGATGAGGCACCAGATGACAGTGTTATTTTGAGCAATGCACTAAGAGTTGCTGACTTAGTGATTATCCCTGTTAAACCAGATAGAGGTTCTTTAAAAGGATTAATTGTTTCTGTAAGCAAGCTCTTAAAAATGAAGGATGTTAATTTTGACTTAAAAGTATTGTTGACGATGATTAATGATAATAACAATGAAAAAGGAATTGTTAATCTGTTCCATAAATATTTTAGCGGAAAAACATTAGACACAACTATTCGGTATCGTGCAAAACCTGCGAACAGTGCTACGATCCAAAATGAGTTTTTAATCGACAGTGATCTTAATATTGGTAATGATTTAAAGAAATTGGTTGATGAAGTAGAGGTGTATTTTAATGATTTGTCCGTACATCGATAAAGAAAAAACACAGCAGAATACAAAAACTCTTATTGAAGATTTAAGACCAGTTATTAAATCTGGTTTTTATGAGGTAAAGAAATTAAATATTGCTGAAGTAGAAAAAATTTGTGATTTTACTACTCTTGTTGAAACAAGAGTAGTAAATAGTGCAAATGAAATAATAATGAAATTATTATTAAGTGCATCAAGAATCTTAACACAAAGTGAAAAAAGATTTTTCTATTATTATTTTCTAAATGGAATGTGTATTAAAAATCTTAGAAACGGAGTAGTGTTCTGCGATGAGTGTATTGTTATTGCCAATGGTTATTATATTTTACAGAACATTATAAGAAAACTGATGTATTCATTTAATGAAACCGTTGTATATAAAATTAAAAGAGGGCGAGGAGATAGTATGAGCGGATTAGAATTTAATTTAAAACAATATGATAAATCTAACAGTGAGGATTTGATGAGGGAATTTGATAAAAGAAAAAAGGTAGAACCGATTGCAATAGAGGATATTAAATATAATCCATTAAATCCAGATTTCGATACACTGGAGGATATTGTAGAGTTTGCTGATAAAATTTATCACAATCCAAATGGAGTCTTAGAAGTTATTACAGTTTATCGTGATAGTGATGGTAAGTATATGTTGGTAAGCGGTCATAAAAGAATTAAAGCCTGCAAATATAATATTGAACATGAGAGTGAATTAGATGGTACTGGAAAAGTTCAAAAGACAATAGTCGCAACGATTGTTAAGAAACCAGATAATGAAATTGAAGAGATGAATACTATTCTTACTTACAATGATTATCGTAGATTTGATACTGAAGAAAAGAAATATACTTTGTTTAAAGCATATTACCAGTATGTTGCAGTACTCAATAAAAACGGAGAATTTAAAGGAAGAATTAGAGAATTCATTTCAAAACAGAGTGGATTAGGATTAAAAAAGGTAGGAGATTTTATTGATGAACTTGAAAATACTGTACTAATGTATTTAAACGAATTTAAGGATGATGTGAACAGAAATCTTGTAAATATAGAAGAGAGAAATGATTATCTTATCCACAAATCAGGATTACCAATTGAGACGCTGCAGTTAGTGTTGACAAAAATAAAGAAAAAAATCGAGGAAGATCCTAAGGTAAAAAATGATGATGAAGTACTGACAGGACAAACATCTATCGATGATTTTGTGAAAGATGATCTAAGTATTCATTACGAAGAAGTCCGTATGAAATTAACAAATTATTTTGATGCGAAGTGTATGGTAACAAAAAATAATAAGATTACTATTAATTGCGTGGATATAAAAGATTTAAACAGAGTGTTGCAAATGATGGGTGTGATTACAAATGATTAATATGTTTGAAGTATATAAGTTTGAGAGTTTATCAAAAGACGATAAACTCACTGTTATCTTAATCATACTGATTGGAATATTAATTTTTATAATATTGTGTTGGCTGATGTTTTTGTACATAAGCGCATTGAAAGGCAAGGCGAAAAAATTAGGCATTAATCATAAAGAGCAGATCACAAAAGTAATAAGAAAAATTAAAAAACAACATTAAATTGAGTATTATAAAAAAATTAAAATTTAACTGAATAAATGATAATTTTTTAGATTTGACAAAAAAATAAAAACATCAAAGTCCCTTTGATGTTGATTTAGAGAGGAGATATGAGACGCATGCTCAGTTCTGGAAACTACATTGAGTATAAAACAATAAAAGATACAGCCATTATTAAATCTTTTATCAAAACTAAGGCTTATTCAAATCAAGCAAATATAGAATCTAAAATTGACAAGCTAATTGCATATGAGAAAAAAAGAAATGCAACTAAAAAGAATTACTGTATTAAGTTAAGAGTGATGATTTCCAGATCATTATCTAAACAGCAAAAACATGAACTTGCGAAACAGTTTATGTTTAATATAAGTCTAGATTATAAATCTATTCCCTTTGTTTATAAATTTAAAAATGTTGGAAACGGGACATATATAGATTTTCTTGTGTTTGAAAGAAAAGTATTTACAAAACCTATATCTAATCCAAAAAAATACAAAAGAAATATGTACATAAATAAATTTACAGGAAGGACATGCAAAAAAGATGATCCTAATATGGTAATGATATGCAAAAAAAATGAAATTATGAAAGATAAAGACGGGAATGTCATAGTAGAAAAGTATGATGTGACTCCAACGAAAATTAGGCATCTTTGGTACAAGGATCATAGAGACAAAAGTATTAAGAAAAGAAATTTTAACAACTTTATTGCAAAACTTGAAAAATTTTACATCGTTGCATTATCTAAAATTATTACCTCACTAGGCAAGACATATAAAAAATTTAAATACTGTAGGCGCAAATTTGGATATAGCGATGAACGGTTACAGCAAATAAATCTATATAACGCAGTGATCAACCGAATAAATTTAAGAATTATCTTACTGCAGGATGCAGTTTTCTGGAGTGATGATTATGATTTATACAATAAAAAACTAAATTCACTGATATATAGTATTTCGAATACTCTTGATAATGGTGATATCAATTTTAAAAATAAATTCAGATTAAAATTATCACCGTTAAATAAAAATTATGATGATTATGAGGGGAATATTAATTATTTTGAAAAAACTGTAAATGAAAGAATAGAAAAATGGAGAAATGAAGCATTTGCAGGAATCCTGGCATTTATAAGGAGTGGTAAAAAATGTTGAATATTTTGAAATTATTTTTGATTAATTTAATTGAGATGAAATGGTTAATTGAAAACATGAAAAAAGTTAGGAGGTCATGAAGTATGCCAAAAATTAGAGTATATGCTAATTACGAATTCACAAATGATAGTGATAATTGTAATGATAATGGAAAACTTTCAATGCTGTATGAAGTACCAAAATCGTGGATGAAATGGAACGAAGAAAAACGACAAGCCTGGCTGAAAAAAACAGCGATAAAATAAATAAAGCATTTAATGATGCTATGGTTGTTATTGGTTTTTCCATAACCACGAAAACTATAGCATTAATTGGCGTGAACATGTTATTTACTACACTTATGATTATAAAACTTTTTCAAACAGTCACATTCACATATTTCAATTTACGAATTAAATAGACCGCAATCAACCACGGGTATATAGGGTTGATAGAAAGGAATATAAAAAATGAGCAATAAATTAAGACTACAAATTACAGAAAGATATAAACGAAATGTATTTATAAATGTAGTTGTTCCAGAGGGGAGATTATATGAATTTGATTGTATTTTAGATAACTATGAAAATTCATACAACGATTACCAAACACTGATTGAAGAATTATCTGATAAAGGTTTTAAAATATTATTTGTTGATGATAACAAAATATTTGAATTTGAAGAAACACATGACATTGACTACTCGTTTATCAATGAATGTGCTAAATAAGATTTATAGATGGTTAAAGGACTGTTAAATATTAAAATTGGTTTTTAAAATAATAAGCGAGAGTACGATTGGATAATCTTTTGGAAAACTAAATGAGAATTTTTTTCGAGCAAATCAAGAAATAACACATATGCTGGAATTACAAATTACTTGCCGAGACTTAGAAATGTTTAAGCATCAAATCATAAAGAACAAATTAGTATGATTTGCACACTAACACCTTCAGAAGATTATTCTTGTGTTAAACGTTGGTCATTGAAGAGATGTGTGTAAGTGATATATTACTCATATACATCTCTTTTTATATTGAAATATGTTATAATTATGATAAACAGTTTTAGTGTTCATTATAATTATTGGGAGGTATTTAATGTGGGGAAAATAAACAATTTAGACGCAAAAAATGCATATTATAAAATCAAGGGATTCAAAGATAAATCCGGAAAATATTACAAAACATTATTTCATTTACATACTCCTGAATCATATGATTATGAGCTTTTTAAAGGAAGAGAGGGTTTTTCATATCAACAAGCAGGACATGATGATTTATATAATATCTGTGTAGAAAAGGGGATCTTGCCTAGTGATAGTAATTATGCTTCTTTTAATAAGGTTGGAGTAGATGAAGGCATTTATAACACTTATAAAGAGGCCTTTTCGTTTCTTTTGCTTGTTAATGAGTTGGCAATTTCAAATATAGATATTGCAGTAATAACTGATCATAATACTATAGATGGATATAATAAAATGGATAGGGCGATAGCTAACTTAAAACACCTTAAAGGGAAATACTACCGATATCCGACAATATTATTAGGTATCGAAGTTTCTTGTGCAGACAACAATCATGTTGTTGGTATTTTTGATAAAAGTAATGAAAAATGTATAGATAAACTTCGCCGTTGGCTAGATTTTAATGTCTATAGTTTTGAAGCAGGAACCGTATTAACCAGTATGGAGGTAATGAAATTTTTTTATTCAATTGGTGCATTTACATATATAGCACACCTAAATAGTGCTGATATGATACAAAAAAGCCATTATTTAAGTGGTGCATACAAGAAAGAAATATTAAATTCAAAGTATTGCAAAATAGTAGGATGTTCCTCAATAGATAAAATAGATAAATTAAAAAGCGATTTATGGAAGTATTCCCCAAAAAAAGAGTATAAATTTATAATCGATAATGATTCACATTGTTTAGAAGACGTTAATAAAAACCAAATGTGGTTGAAAGGTTCTTCAAAAAATCTTCAAATGTTAAAAGAAGCTTTATTCAATTACGATATATCTGTTTCTTTAGATTTTGAGTATAATATTCATAAGCGACAATACATAAGCGGAATGTATATTCAAAACAATGATGCATTTTTAGTTACTAAAAAAGGCCAAAAAAAGGATGGATTTGTAATTAAGTATTCCCCATTTTTAAATTGTCTAATTGGTGGACGTGGTACAGGTAAAAGCACTATTATTAAATTTATGGAATATATATTGAATCAAAATTGTGAATCTTTAGAAATGCTGAATTTTATATGTTCACATGGTCATATGTGGTTACTATATGTGTATGAGGAAGAAGAGTATATTATTGAAATGCAGAATCCTACTAAAGAGAAGGAATTTACTTCTAATTCTGATATTTTAAGTTATTTTGACATTAACAGGAGAGAATATTATTCATATAAACCTTCAGATTTTAAAGATAATATAGTAAAAAAATATGCATATGAAAAAAACTTAAGTATATATAGAGTAAATAAAAAGAATAACAATATTATTTTGATATCAGTTGACCATAAGAAAAAATATCTTGATAAATTTTTTGATACTTCTTATTCTGTAAATCAATTAGTTAATACAGCTTCCAGTGAGAAGATGAACTCATTTATTTTTTCAGTAATGTTTAATAACAATAAACTAAAAAACGCAAATAATATTATCCGCATTAGAAGTGTTAATGGATTAGCAAAATTAATGATAGAGGCAGAAAATATTTTAAGAGAAAGAAAAAAACAAGTAATGCAGGTAATAGATGAATTTAATAAAAAAATGAACAAGAAAAATGAAATTTTACGAATTGTTTATGATCAAAACCAATTTGTTACATTTCCAGAATTCGCAATATGGCTTGGTATTTCTGAAAATAGACTAAATTCGATGTATAAAATTAATAATGTTAGATACAACATAAAAAATAAAAACGTGATTGATTTTCTTGAAATGTTATTTGATAAATATGGGTTATTTGAATTCTTCAATAAAATGATTGATGGTACAATTAGTGAGGATAGTATCTTGGATTATACTGAAGAAAAAAGTTTTGAGACAATTAATAGTGGTTATACAACAGTAACTCGAGAAAATGAAAAAGATTTACTCTCATTGATCTCCAATAAAATAATCAGAACTAGTAATATAACAAATATAAGGAACTATTTAAGAAATTATATTGAAAATAAAGAATCTTTCAGCATTGAGTTTAATATCAACAGTAAAACAGGTATTCAAGGTGTTAATTTTAAGGATATTAGAGTATTATCACTGGGACAAAAAGTTGTTGCAATGATTGATTTTATCCTAGGATATAGTGAATATTCTGGTGATTTTAGACCATTGATAATCGATCAGCCCGAAGACAATTTAGATAATCAGTACATTTATATTAATCTTGTTAAGCAGTTTAGAGATACAAAAGAAAAACGTCAAATAATATTAGCTACGCATAGTTCAACTATAGTAACAAACTCAATGTCTGACTTGGTCTGTGTTATGGATTCAAATGGTGAAAATGGTTGGATAAGAAAATATGGATACCCAGGAAACAAAGTAATAAAAAAAGAGATTATTAATTGTTTGGAGGGGGGATTAGAGTCATTTGAGCATAAGTTAGAAATTTACAAAGAAGTTTTAAATATATGAAGGACATGTGATATGATAAAAATATTTGATGAAAGTACATATCCAAATGATATTCTACAAATTAGAGATCAAGTTTATGCATTACCAATTAATATAAAAAATGAAATAATGGAAACAGAACATATTAGAGATTATATCTATAGGGAAATTAATAAAGTATCTATTATCCAAAATATTTACAAAACTTTGATAGTAAAATTAGATTATTATTGTTTAATGCTTTACCACAATACAAGAGTATTGGATTGCAGCACTTTTAGAGACAATGGAATAATATTTTCTAATAATAAACGTCTTAATATTTTAAAAGGTAGTATGGAAAAATTAAATATTGACTCAGATTCTATTAATAAAATTATGGATTTAATTGTTCAGGAAATTAATAGGCATGGCAGTAATGGTGATAATAGTAGAGTGAATGAAATATGTTTTTATTTTGATATTAATGCTTTCAAAGAGTTTGATAAATATTTAGCTTTATTTGGTGGAGAGCTTCTAATATACGCGTTAGATGGCAAAATAGATAAAGAATTATATAAAAGGATCATGAAAATAGGATTGCCCTATATTATTGTATTTAGTTTACCCTTCAAATCACTTGGCAAATATATCAAAGAAGATATAGCAAGATATATGATTGAGGACTGGATACATTTAAATATACTAAAAGATGAAACAAATCACTTATACAGTGGAAAATCTGAAATAGAGATACCATCAAAAGATATTATTGAGATATGCGAAATTAAAGATTCTTTTAAAGAAATTGATGATTATTATTTTTGAAAAAACTAGAAATTTCTAGTTTTTTTAATTTTTATGATTTCAAAAGGATTTAGCAATATAACGTTTTTATTGATTGCACTTTATATCAGAAAATATGGAATTATATAAAAATGGTGACAGGGATAAAATAATTAAAAATTATTCTAATGGTGATTATACTAATAATACTAGCCCCTTTAAGAGTAAAAAGTGAAGAGAAGCAATTGGGGTGATAAGAAATATTTAAATATTTAATTTACTAATACAAAAAAAGAGGCAAAAATGAATTGAATTTTCAGTAATGGGGTTCAACTTCAGAAAGCCTCTTTTACATTTTTTAATTGAAAGTTGTAAATAAGAATATACTATTCTCTGCACTCTTTTGTTTCTTTGTCTTCTCTAATACCTTTGCAAACAGGTTGACGCATACCTTCTTTGTTAGAAGGCATATATTGTACTATACATACTAAATTAGGTTCTATCCAAACTGCATTATCATTTCCTTTGGGTAGATCACAATTAAATGGATGATGCTTTATGATAGTGTAATTGTATTGGTCTAATGTTCTTATACTCGCACCCAAAGTGACATGTCCATAGTATTTTAAATTATTGCTTGAGTCATACTTACCTAATATAAAACTTGTCATATTGTTGTCTTTTTGAATATATCCGCAGAGAACGAAATCATCATCAACCAGATATTTAAATTTAATCCAGTCAGTTGAACGCTTTTCAAAGAAATATTTGCTACCTTTTCGTTTAGCAACTACTCCTTCCAGTTCTTTTGATTTGACAATATTAAATAACTCTATACCAGTATTTTCTATAACTTTTGATATAGATATACGATTATCTTCATTAATTAATCGTGGCAATTTGTTTATTCTTTCTTCTATTGGTATATCGATAAGTAAGTCATTGTCAAGATATATTAAATCATAGACAACAAAGGTAGCAGGATACTTTTCAGATAAGAGTTTTATTTTAAAAAAGTCAGTTATAACTGTACGCTTTTGAACTTCGTAAAAGTCAGGTTTACCGTTTTTAAGGACAATGATCTCTCCATCAAGAATGCATTGTCCATTAACACTGGAAAAAATATTAGAAAGTTCAGGAAACTGATTAATCAGTTCTTTGTTACGCTTATTTCTTAAATCAACACTTTTTCTATCGATATATGCAAGACATCTGATTCCATCAAACTTTAATTCAAATAAATACTCTGGTGAGTTGAACGGCTCAGATTGATTACCAATTAGCATTGGTCTTGCTAAACGTTTGTCAAAAATATCATTCATAGTTACGATGCCATGTTATTTGATGCTTGTGTGTTAGCTAGATCAATAGACTGCTGCAGTGCAGACATTAAATCAATTACACTGTTAGGTTGACTGTCATCAGCAATTACTACTTCCTGACCGTTTATTTTAGTCTGTATAGCATCATGCAATTTGGCTTGATATTCATCGTGATACGCTTCTGGTGCAAATTTATCTGTCATAGAGTTGATTAAGGTTTTAGCCATTTCAAGTTCATTTTTATCAACAGAAACCTTGTTAATAGTTGGAGCTGGTTGAATTTCTTCCTGAAAAAATAGTATTTTAGCAATGATGTCTGTTTTAGTGGGATACAGCACTATAAGTTCCTCCTTTGTCCCCATAACGGTTTTAGCAATGGCAACTTTCTTTTGAAATAATAGTGCTTGTCTGAGTAGTTCAAATGCCTTTTCACCACCAGGCTCTGGAACAATGTAATAATTTTTATCATAATATAATTGATCAATGTCGGTCATTTTAGCAAAATGTAATACATGAATAGTTTTATCAGTTTTTGATTTGATTCTTTCAAGTTCATCGTTAGATATTGTAACATATTTACCCTTTTCATATTCATACCCTTTTATAATATCACTACTTTTAACTTCAGAATTGCAAGAGGGACATAACTTTTGATATTTAATACGCTGGTATTTTCCGTTCTCGTCTTTACATAGTTGATTGAAACTGATAGCTGTATTTCGGGTTGTTTTATAAAGTGAAACTGGTACATAAATAAGTCCAACGCTTATAGCGCTTTTGTGTGCAACTGCCATAATATCATTCCTTCTTTCATTAATATTAGATTTGACAGGAATAAAGAAAAATAAACTATAATTATTAGTTGATAACTTATTCTTTGAAAAAATGACGTAATTTTTTTATGTCATAATTTTAATGAAGTAATTTGAAATTTTATACATATATGTCAATAGGCGAGAAATGGATCTAAACTTACTTGTCTTATAAGGGGTGATCAGATAACACTTATATTTCTTAGAAGTTAGAAAATTGAATAATGTTTGGTGATAGTGGCTAGTTGATTCAAAGCCAATTAATATTTCATTTCTCTTATTCAATTTAGATAAGCTTGATAATAATGTATTAAAACCTTGGTCATTATTATCAAAATGTATTGAATCAAGTATTATTTCACCTGTAGATAGATTGTAGATACTTGCGACGTGTTTATATTTGGCTACGTCAATACCGCAAAATAGTTTTGTCATAAAAAGACCGCCTTTCTAGAAACCTTGTCATTTCTATAGCAATCTTACTAGTGTAACCTTGCGTGACATGAAGATATCAAAATCTATCGAGCTATAAACAGATGTAATAAGATCCTATAGATTCACTCTCCTGATAAGTGGATAAACCACATAGAAATATAAGAGTATTAAGGTTCTATCTACATTGTACAAAGGTTGGAAAGAAAAAGTGATATAAATGTTACAACAAGGTACATTTTTATTATACAAGAAAGATGGTTAAATCGCTTACTATGATAGAAATAAAAACTGTTATTAGAGAACTATAATGATTTTTTTAATAGTATAAAGGTTAGGGTGATAATGATAGGTTCAAGCATTCAAAGTCCTCATATATATTATGGAGGTACGAAAGGGTTCTCGGCAGATAAAGTATAAGTAGCTGGATTTATGTTTGTTGACGATTCAGTTGTTAAAGGCGATATTGTTTATACTAATGATAAATCGTTACTATGCATAAAGGCATATATTTCCAACATAAGTGGAAGTTATGCCTTTTATTTCGTTTTAAAACGGTAATAAAAATATAATCATCAAATTGTACGATGATTTATTATGTAGATTTTCCACATTAATAAGGAAGTATATGTAATTGCCCTCACTGTTGTTACGATGTTATCATATATTCGGAAAGAGAAACAGAGTTAACTTATGGGGTGAGAAAATGAATAGTCGACAAATAAAATTTTTAAAACTTTTAAAAGAACAAAGTGAGTATAAGCCCGCATCTTTCTTTGCTAAATGGTTATCAGTATCAACGAAAACCATATATAGTGATATAAATGCTCTCTACAGTTTTTTACAAGAAAATGGTCTAGATCTTGATTCTTCGCCAAGAAATGGCATTAAATTATTGGACGCAAAAAACAATCTTAATAAGCTCATAGATGAAATTAGTGATGAAAATAAAAGAGATGAGTATTCTCCAGTGAATCGACGTTTTTCTATTATAAGAAAGATTCTTTTAGAAAACAAAAATACTACTTTAGAAAATCTATCAAATGATTTTTTAGTAAGTAAGACATCTTTATATCAGGATTTAGGAGTCATTAATGAAGTATTTGAAAGACAGAATACAAAACTAAAGGTAACTAATATTGGAATTGTATCAATAGGTACAGAAATAGATTTGCAAAAATCTATAAAAGATTATGTTTTTGAAGATGATAAAGATGATTCATTATTGGATTTGAAAAGTAAATTAGAACTCCTGTTTGATAGACAGCATATTGATTACGTTTTCCATTTATTATTAGAAGACTATAACGAATTAACAAATGATGTATCTATTTATTATCTGAAATCAATTATTGTTATACTTCTTATACAAATTGTTAGGTTGAAATATGGTTATCATGTTAAAACTGAAGAAACGTTCTTGTTTAATAATATACGCTATATGGAAACGTATGTTGTGGCGAATAGCATTGTTGAAATGTTGCAACAAAATTTAAATCTATATTTTAAAAATGCGGACATTGAGTATTTATGTAGGCAATTATTTGCACATCGAATAACAAATAGTTTAAAAACAGGACAAAATGAATATGCAGACTTAGTAAACGAAATTATTGAAGTTATGTCTAAAATAGAAAAGATTGACTTAAGACAAGATAAGCACTTATATAAGTCGCTGATTTATCATGTTCCTGCAATGATTCTAAGACTGAAAAAGGGAATTAAAATAAAAAATCCTTTATTAGAGAATATAAAGGAGCAGTATACAGAATTATTTACAATTGTCTGGTATGCATTATCATTAATAGAATCAAGATATAATGTTATTTTAAATGATGAGGAAGTTTCATTAATACTTGTTCATTTCCAAATAGCATTAGTTAATATCTCAAAAGCTAATAATATATTAGTTGTTTGTCCATATGGAATATCTTCCTCCCAATTAATATTGAGTAAAGTCCGTAAACTATTGCCAGCTAAAGATAACATTGAACTATCCAGAATAGAAAAATTATATCTTGCGGATTTATCTCATGTAGATTTGATTATAACGTCAGTTGATTTAGATAATATAAATGTTCCATACGTTAGAGTAAGTCCAGTTGTTACCAATGAAGATTATATCAATATTATGGACGCATATAAAAAACATATACTATTTAAAGAAGAAGTACTCAGAGAATTGAAAAATTTCTCTGCACCATATCTAAGTCAATTTATTAATCCAACATTAATTCAAATAAAGAAGAATTATAAAAATAAAAAAGAGTGTTTGGAAAACTTAATTCAAGAATTAGAAAATAGAGAATATGTTAATGAAAAATTTAGAGATTCAATCTTTAATAGGGAGAGAGCAGGAGTTACGTGTATGGATAGTGGAGTTGCTCTGCCACATGCCGATCCATCAACAATTATTACATCTAGTATATCTATACTAACTTTAGATAAACCTGTCGATTGGGGTGGTAATCTAGTAAGTCTTATTATAATGGTATGTTTAAATGAAGATCATGTTGATAAGTTTAAAGATGTTATTCAAGAAATATATCAAATCATTATTAAGAAGGAATATATAGATCAGATTGTAAAAATTAGTAGTATTGATGCAATGATAGATTTATTTTATAAGTAATAGAGGGGGAATTTTATGTATTTTGATAAAAGATTATGTATGTTTCATCAAATATTTGCTACTCAGGATGAATTGTTTGAAACAATGTTCAAAACAATGTTTCAAGCTGGTGTAGTTAAAAGTGATTATTTAGAAGGAATTAAAGAACGTGAGGAAGAATATCCAACGGGATTATTGATTAATGATATAGGATTTGCGATTCCTCACACTGATTCAAGCAAGGTTAATTATTCACAGATCTGCTTTGCATCATTGAATCAACCTGTTGAGTTTTTAAACATGGGAGATAAAAATGAAAAAATAAAAGTTGAACTAGTATTTATGTTAGCTATGAGTCAACCGCATGAACAAGTACAAATATTACAAAATTTAATCGCATTGTTTCAGAATAAAGAAGCAATTAATGCACTTAAACAATGTGAAAACGAAGAAGAATTTATGGGTATTTTAAATAGAAATGGAATTTATTAAGAGAGGGTAAAAAAATGGTTGAAGCATTACAATGGTTTATTGGTTTGGGATCAACAGTTTTCCTGCCGATTATAATAATTATTATAGCATTATTTTTTGGGGTTAAATTATCAAAGGCAATTATTTCTGGGATTACAGTTGGTATTGGTTCTATTGGTTTGGATTTAGTTATTGGTTTGCTATCATCAAATTTGGGAACAGCTATTCAAACAATGGGAGAAAAATATGGTAACTCATTAAGTATTATGGATATTGGTTGTGGAGTTGGAGGGCCGCTTGCGTTTTCTACAACATTAGGTATTTGTATTATACTAATTTCATTAGGACTTAATTTAGTGTTTGTTATGCTTGGTTGGACAAAAACATTAAATGTAGATATTTGGAATTTTTGGTTCCCAGCGTTCTTGGGGTTAGTTGCTAATGCAATTAGTGGAAGTTTTTGGGTTGGTCTTTTAGGAATTATAGTAGCTCTTATGATTCAATGGTTACTTGCAGACTTATTTCAAGAGAAAATCAGCAATTTCTTTGGGTATCCTGGTATTGCTATTACACATATGATGGCTTTATGCGGAACGATTTTTGCAATTCCTGTTAATTGGTTATTTGATCATATCCCAGGTCTTAATAGAATTGATGCAGATGCAGAAACAATTGGTAAAAAATTTGGTATCTTTGGAGATACAGTTATTATGGGATTAATTATTGGTATAGGTGTAGGTATTTTGGCAGGGTATGATGTTGCTAAAATTGGTCAATTAGGAATGACAACAGCAGCTGTTATGAAAATTATGCCAAAAATGGTTGCAATGTTTATGGAAGGTCTAATGCCAGTTGCTGAGGCAGCAAAAACTTGGACAAATAAGCATTTAAATGGTCGTAGTGTTAACATTGGTATGGATGCAGCGCTTACTGTTGGGCATCCGACAGTTATGACAACTACTTTAATTATGGTACCTGTATCATTATTATTAGCAATTATTTTACCAGGCAATAAAACATTACCATTTGGCGACTTAGCTTTTTATGCATTTGCTATTGCATTAATGGTTCCTTTCTTTAAAGGAAATATTGTAAGAAGTATTTTAGGCTGCAGTTTATATATGGTGACAATGTTATATTTGTCAACTTGGCTAGCACCAGTTATTACAAATGTATTTAAATTAGCAGAATATAATGTTGGTACAGCTGGTTTAGTGACATCAGTTAACTGTGGCTTATGGCCTGTAGCATTATTTACAATACTGTTACAATCAATTGGATGGATTGGATTAGTTATTATTGGAGTTATAGTGTTGGGATTATTAATTTATGTAAATAAAATAAAAAAGCCCGCGGTACAATAGGAGGAAAAAAGAATGAAAACATTATTAATCGTATGTGGAGCAGGACATGCAACTTCTACAATTGCAGTTGCGAAAGTACAAGAATGGTTAAATAGTAATGGATATACAGAAGTTAAAATTTATCAATCTAAATTAGCTGATGAGTTGAATAAAATTGATGATTATGATGCTGTTATCTCAACAACAATTGTATCTGAATCTATTAAAGATAAGGTTATTAATGGATTGCCTTTATTAACAGGTTTGGGGGTAGAACAATTATATAAAGATTTAAAAGAAAGATTAGGTTTATAGTATGAATATTTATCATGATGATATTGTCCTTCAGACAGTTATAGGTAGACCATCATATCACGATATTAAACAGCATTTAATTGATTTTGTAAAAAAATCAAATATTAAAGATGGGTTGATAACAGTTTCAAGTGCACATACAACATGTTCATTATATTTTGATGAAACTATGCATGATACTAATTTTTATGGTGACGAGTATTTACAAGTTGATATTAATAATACTTTAGATCGTTTAGTACCTAAGATGACAAGTGAAAATCAATATAACAGCCCAGGACCAAAACATATTGAATTTGGATTAAGTTTAAGTGATTCAAATTACCCAGCTGAAAAATGGACAATGTTGAATACAGATGCTCATATTAGGTCATCAGTGTTTGGCAGTCCTTCGCTTACGTTTATTATACGTGATGGAAATATATTATTGGGGACTTTAGGACGAGTATATTTCGTTGATTGGGATCAATTAAGAGAAAGAACAAGAATAATTAATGTAATGATTTTAGGTGAATAGGGTATCGAAAGATACCCTTTATTATAAGGAGATGATTTTAATGATTATATCACCTTCACTATTAAATGCAAATACTTATGATCTGGTTGAACAATTAAAAGAAGTTAAAAGTGCAGGAGCAACATATTTACATATTGATGTGATGGACGGACATTTTGTACCTAATCAAGCATTTGGATCAAATACGGTTAATGATTTAAAAGAAAAAACAGAGTTTATTTTAGATGTACATTTGATGATAGAAAATCCTGAAAGATATATTGATAATTACAAGAATGCAGACATTATTACAGTACATTACGAATCAACAAGACATCTTTATAGAGTTATACAAATGATTCATGCATTAGGAAAAAGGGCAGGTGTAGCAATTAATCCTGCGACACCAGTATGCATGATTAAAGAGATGCTCCCACTTGTTGATCAAGTGCTAGTTATGACTATTAATCCTGGAGTACCTGGACAAAAATTTATAAACTCAACTCTTCGCAAAATGAAAGAACTGGCAAAACTCAAGGAAGATAATAATTTTTATTATGATATTCAAGTTGATGGTAATATCACTGATGAAACAATAGTAGAGTGTTTAAAAACGGGAGTGAATGTGTTTGTGTCTGGTGGATATATTTTTAATGGAAATATTACAGAAAGAACTAAAAATTTATTAAAGAAAGGCAAAAAATATGAGTGTAAAAAATAATTTAGAGATTATTTTAAATGAATTAAAGCAAAATAGTCAGATAGTAAATGATAATGATTTTCAAAATTTTATTAAAGAAATAGTGAAAGCTCATCATATATATTTATTGGGAAAAGGACGCTCTGGTCTGATTATTTCTGCGTTTGCAAATAGACTTATGCATCTGGGATTTTCAGTTAGTTTAGTCGGAGAAATTACTTCTCCTCATTCAAAGTCTGGAGATTTACTTATTATTGGATCGGGATCAGGTGAAACGCCAAGTCTTGTGTCTATTGCTCAAACAGCGAAAGATGAACAGGTAAGAGTTGCTCTTATAACAATAAACGAAAATTCTACTATAGCTTCTTTGGCTGATAGTACAGTTGTGTTACCAGGGGCTTCTAAATTATCTGGTAAAAGTAAGCAACCAATGGCATCTGCTTTTGAGCAGCTTTCATTTCTTGTTTATGATGCAATTATATTAGAATTAATGAAAAAATTAAACGAAAATTCAGATAGTATGTTTCAAAGGCATACAAATTTTGAATAATTAAACTACAAGAATAAAAAGTCAAACGATATAAATAAATGGATATAAACAATTTAAAATCCATTTTATAAAATCAAATAATTAATGTTTAAGTGTGTAGTTCATTTTGAATTATGCACTTTTAAATTTTATAATCGTTTTAGAATTAGTTTAAATTTATTAATCATATGTTTGCCATATGCTGTTAGTAGTTTTTTATGAAGTGATGAATAAAAAAATAAATAATACATGAAATCTTTTTTCTTTGCCTTCTATCGAAAAATAATTTTATTAATACCGTTGATTTTCATTTTACCAATGTTGATGGAGAATCAAATGATGGCAGTTGTATTAGTAGAACTGATTTCTGATTTATTGACAACATTTACGAATTTTATATTTTTTCGGAAATTTATATATTACAAGTTAAATTTATAAAAATGTAAATATCATTTACAAAAATAAACAAAAATAGTAAATATTTTGTAAATAACAAACCATCTAGATTGATAGTAATTGAGTAGACGAAATATTTCATGTAATTTAGAGAACGGAGGTAATAGTTATGGAAAAAGAAGTTTCTGTAAAATTTAATAATCGAAGTGTATTTACACAATTACTTGATAGGTTTAAAAATAGTTATTTAAGTTATTTCTTAATGTATAACTTTTACTATTTATCTTGGGCATTATTTTCATCATTTATATCTGTTTATTTACTAGATAAGGGATTTAAGCCAAGTGATGTTTCTTTAGTTGTATCAACATCATTTTTAGCATCTATGATTTTTCAACCATTAATAGGGATATTAAGTGATAAATTGAGCTTAAAACTTGTAAATACTATTTTGTTTGGTTTAGCGGGACTGGGAGGAATTTATTTTGTTAATGCAAATAGTTTAATTGAGCTCATTATAGGATATAGCTTTGTTTTAACACTTATAAATGGAACAAATCCAATTATGGAAAGAATCGCTACAACGAGTCCTTATCAGTATGGGCGAATACGAATATGGGGGACAATTGGATATGCATTAGGTTCACAAATCGCAGGATTGATTTATGATTTTATTTCTCCACCAGCGATATTTGTTACATTTGTTTTTACTATGATGATTTCAATTATTGGCTTATTGGGAACAAAATCAGATATGACAGTAGAAAAGAAAGATGAAAATGAAAGCCAAGCCAGTGGATTTATTAAAGCAATATTAACAAATAAAAAATTTATTTACTATCTCCTTATTTCAGCAATCTTTTTTGGAGTTACAAATATGGGACATACATTTACACCTGCTTATTTTCAATCAGAGGGGTTAGATATTTCTATTGTGTCTGTTATTGTATCATTGGCAGTCATTTGTGAAGCTCCAATTGTCTTATTTTCAAATAAATTTATGGATAAAATTGACAACAAAAAATTATTAATTATAGCTTTTTCTATGGTGATAGTATTATATTCAATTTATGCTTTTAATCTTTGGATACCATTACAAGTCATAGCGACTTTTGTTGTCAAACATCCTTCGGGAATGCTGTTTATTATGATCAATCTAAAGGTTGTTAATACCTTAGTCGATGCTAAATATCAGATTACAGCTTTATCGTTAGTTCAGACATTCCGTAATCTTTCATCAGTGATTTTTCAAAATATCGGTGGACAAATTCTTAATGTGACATCATATCAAAATATGTTTTTATGTGCTTTAGGTTTTATTTTTGTTGGATTAGTTATGACTTTCTTATTTAAAATCCCAACAGGAAATGATAGGAAATTATTTAATTAAATGTTACTTATTTATCGGATTTCACATTTGATTTGGAATTTACATCTTTATACATTTGCTAGATTTATTAGTAATATTAATCGTTTTATATTCAAAATTGATATTCATCCTGAAGCCATAATTGCACATGATGTTAAATTTCCTTCGAAAAGAGGAATCGTCATAGGAAGCAGTGCAATTATCAATGAAAATTGCACTATATATCAAAATGTAACTTTAGGAAATAACGGAAAAGACTTGGGAGTAAAAAGACATCCAACAGTTGAAAAAAATGTAATTATTTACCAAGATGCTAAAATATTAGGGCCAATTGTTGTGGGAAACAGTACAATTGTTGAAGCAGGATGTGTTTTAAATCAGAGTGTAGATAGTTATAGCTATGTAAAAAATATAAAGGAAATTTACAGTTTAAAGGAGAAACAAAAAAATGAATTTACAAACAAAAGTGAAATTGAATAATGGTGTTGAGATGCCCATTATTGCATTAGGGGTATGGCAAAGTCACGAAGATACAAAACAGGCTGTATTAGATGCATTACAAGCTGGATATCGTCATATTGATACAGCTGCATGCTATAAAAATGAAAAAGATGTAGGGGAAGCTCTTCTTGAAAGTAATGTTGATAGAGAAGAAATCTTTATCACAACAAAACTATGGAATCCTGATATTAGAGCAGGCAAAACTAGAGAGGCATTTGAAGAAAGTTTGAAGAAACTTGGATTAGATTATATTGATCTTTACTTAATCCATTGGCCAGTTGAAGGATACAAGGAAGCATATAAGGAAATGATGGAGTTAAGAAAAGAAGGAAAGATTAAAGCCATTGGCGTTTCAAATTTTAAAAAACACCATCTGGAAGAGCTGATTCAGGCAGTAGGAGAAATCCCAACAGTTAATCAAATGGAGTTTAATCCTTATATGCAGGATGAGGAAGTATTAGAGTACTGTCATCAACAAGGGATTATTCTAGAAGCGTGGTCACCTCTTGGTTCAGGTGTTTGTCTAACAACACCTGCGATTGAAATTATTGCTCAAAAATATAATAAATCAACAGCTCAAATTATTTTACGATGGCTATTACAAAAAAATATTGTTGTTTTGCCTAAGTCAGTTCATAAAGAAAGAATTTTTCAAAATGCTGATCTATTTGATTTTGAATTAATAGATGAAGATATGTGTTTGATGGATAATCTCAATCAGAATTTGAGAACTGGTCCTGATCCAGATAATTTTGATTTTTAATAAAAAAGGTTCAAGAACAAATACTTGGACCTTTAATCTTCTTTAAGTCTTTCGGCAATGATTTCATTATCTATTATGCGACTTGTTTCAATACGATTGGACATCTTTAATTTATAATCAAGATTTGCTTGATAATTTAATGAAAATAAACAAGAATAAAGAATATTTAAAATAATGGATATTGATTCTAAAGAGACAAAACCACCAATCTTAGAAAATGATTTTTCCCTTGTGGAAATATGTAAAGTGACATTAGCCATAGCGGATAAACGGTTATTTCCAACACTTGTAATAGCAATAATAGGGACATTGTTTTCTTTTAATGTTGTTGCGACTTGTAAAATATGTGGTGTTTCACCTGAATAAGAGATACAAACAGCGCATGTATTGTCTTCCATCATTGCAGCATCATGAAACATGAGATCTTGTACAGTTGAAATAGTTGCTTTTTTTTGATGCGATTTAGTTTGAAAACAAACTCCTCACCAATAAAATTTAAATTTGAGATAGCAAATACTCGTACTTCTTTGCTACGTCTTAAAATTTGCACAGCTTTTTGTAGAGTATCATGTTGCATGAGAGAGAGAGTATCTTTAGAACTTTCAGCATGTAAATTTGCAATTTTGCTAGCAATATTCATAATTGTATCTTGATTTGTAAATGGATAGTTTGGATCTATGTCTTGAAAATGTTTATTTAAATAGTCAATTTCATTAAGATAAGCATTTTTAAAATCATTCCAGCCACTAAAGCCCAATTTTTTTGCTATTCTGATTAAAGTTGATGGTGATGTATAGGTTTCGTCAGCTACCATTTTGGTAGAATAGTCTTTAATCTCATTTTGCCTATCTAATATATAATCAACAATTATTCGTTCGCTATTAGAAAAAGGAAAATTCTTCATTTGATCTTTTAGTAACATCATTCATCACCTCGTTTATATTATATAAAATTCAATTACCATTTACAAATTAAATCAAATAAAGTAAACAAAATGTAATACATGAATAGTTTTATCAGTTTTTGATTTGATTCTTTCAAGTTCATCGTTAGATATTGTAACATATTTACCCTTTTCATATTCATACCCTTTTATAATATCACTACTTTTAACTTCAGAATTGCAAGAGGGACATAACTTTTGATATTTAATACGCTGGTATTTTCCGTTCTCGTCTTTACATAGTTGATTGAAACTGATAGCTGTATTTCGGGTTGTTTTATAAAGTGAAACTGGTACATAAATAAGTCCAACGCTTATAGCGCTTTTGTGTGCAACTGCCATAATATCATTCCTTCTTTCATTAATATTAGATTTGACAGGAATCGAGGAAAATAAACAAAAATCAATACTTTGTTAAAGGATATATATCATTAGAAAAATGACGTGATTATTTATTCGTGTTATAATTTTAATGAAAAAATTTAAAATTGTTAACAGGAGAAAGAAAAATGGTTAAACCTCTTACTATGATAGAAATAAAAACTATTATAAAAAACTATATTAAAGATGAAAGAAAAAAACAAGCTGTTCTTTTAAATGGTGAATGGGGATGTGGAAAGACATTTTTTATTAAAGAAAAATTAATTCCAGATTTAGAAGAATATCAAATACTTCAAATATCTTTATACGGTATATCGAGTACAGAAAGAATACAAGAAATAATTTATAGCAAATGGATCGAAAAAATAATAGGCAATAACACAGATAAAATTGGAGTTTTTGGTAATATGGTAGCAAAGGGCATAGAAATTTTTGGTAAAAGTGCTACTCAATTTGTGGAAAAAAGGTTAGGTGTAGAAAATACATTAGAAGATATAAAAAAATATTTTGCTGATTCAAACCTTTCAAATAAACAGACTATTTTAATTTTTGACGATATAGAACGATGTAGAATTGAAATAATTGAATTGATGGGTTTTCTCAACAATTTGTCAGAAAATAATAATTATAAACTTATACTCATTGCAAATGAAAAAGAAATCACAAGAGATGAAAATATCAATACAACAGCATTAAAATATGGGATTGCATTAAATGAAAGGCTGGATATTAGTAAAATTAAAAAAAAGGAAACAGACAACGAAGCTGATAAAATCAATCGTGAAGATTTGATTAATATCATAAAGTACTATTTTGGTCAGACTACTACCTATGAAAGAACAAGAGAGAAGTTAGTAGGATTAACAGTACCATACAGTATCCCAATTAAAGAATCATTTGATGCTATTATTAATAAATATGTAAAGAAAGAGAAAGATTCAGTTACTAAGATTCTAAAAAAGAATAAAAATAGAATAATTGAACTGTTTGAATCTCAAGCACATAAAAATTTACGTACTTTAATTGTTTCTTGCATTGCGATAGAGGATATTCTTTCTTCGATAGATAAAAATCAAATCACGAAAGATGATAATATGTTGGCTGATGAATTAGATGCTATTGTGGTATATACAATCTATTCAGCAATTAGAAGAACAATGGGAAAAGAAGAATATAAATGGTCAATTGGGAACCGCTATGGAAAGGTAAACGTTAGTATTAATGAGATAAAAGATAGTAACATATATGGATATGCATTTGTCGATGAATACTGGAAAATGCAATGCATAGATGCTGATATTGTCCATTCAGATATAAGAAAGAGAATTTCTGAAAGAACTGAATATGAGAATCGACTAAAAGCAAATCATAATTATCAAAAATTATCATTAAATAAGTTAAGAGAATGGTATATATTGGATGATGACGATATTTATAGCTCACTTGATAAGTTAAAAAAAGAATTAGAGTGTAAGAAATACTATCCACAAGATTTTAAAGATATTATTACTACGTTGCTGACTATAAATAATCCAAATTATGGGTTAAATTTTAATGAAAGCTCTGACAATGTACTATATGATACAACTGATAATTCACAATTTGCAGATATAAATTTAAATAATCAAGAAATACAACAGGATATTAATTTTAAGTGGAGAAAGATTGATATAGCATCATATGTTGAATTGATGGTTCAATGTTTTGATGATCCTGAGTTTAATTTAACAAAAGATATGTTACGTGTACTAACCGAGGATAAACAATTCGCATATAGTTACACTCAATTAGTAATACCATTAATAGAGCAGATTGAAAAAAAAGAATTACACGATATGCAGGAAAATCCAATAATAAGTATGCCATGGGATAATAACTTTGAAAATTATTGTTATGATAAAAGGAGTGATTTCATTAAATTAGGTAGATTTTTATCATTGTTTGATTATCATGATTTAACTAAAAGATTGGTTTATGCTGATGCTAAGGAAATACACTATTTTTTTAGGTCATTGGAAGAAGTATATTATTTTGTAAATCTTGACAGTATTTATTCTCAAGATTATGAAATTGTAAGAAATCTAAGAAATTACGTTTCAAGTAATATAGATACTGTATTAAATAAAAAGAGAAGTAGGACTAAAGCGATTTGGTTAAAACAACTTGAAATTAACTTGGAAAAATATGAATCAGACCTTGAACAAAAATGAATAAAAAAAGATGAATTATAACAACTCTGAGAAATTTTATAAATGAATAAAATTATTAATAGTATTTAAGATAGGTGACTAAAGAGGACGATAAAACCTTAATTTGTCAGTTAAAAGTAAATAATTAATGTTTAAGTGTGTAGTTCGTTGAATTACGCACTTTTAAATTTTATAATCGTTTTGAAATCAGTTTAATTACTAATGATGTGTTAATAATTAAATTAAAGGCAGTTGAGGTGAGAAT
>OBXO01000463.1_pt1 | contig 32409 bp, 25 predicted proteins | sample 1501431 | NCBI WGS metagenome assembly OBXO01 (sample SAMEA2580163, study PRJEB22360) | human gut metagenome | biome: human gut; feature: human-associated habitat; material: faeces | place: Denmark | collected 2008/2010 | reverse complement strand
GGGGAAGATAAAGTCTGCGGATGCCGTTGAAATCCATCGCTGATTAGCGAGGTCCCTTACGAGCTTAGCAGCGCGATGCATTTCACAGAGCGGGAGCGTGCTCCGCAGACTTTATCTTCGCCCGCAGTCCCAACTCACAACAATCTTCCCCGGGACGAAAGACTCATATACACACCCCACCACCCCGTCCGCCGGCCGTTCCGGCGGCGTCCTCACCTGCTTAACTAAATCTCCATTCTGAATCATACAGCAATTTGCCGGTACAAAGCGTTCCGTTCTTTAAACCCCATTGTCAAAATGCATAAAAAACCCCCTATAAGAACAATCTTTACCCCCTTATTTGTACAAACCCCCTTTGATATAATAGAACCATAACGAAGAAAAAAGCAGGGTAGAAAAAGGGGAAAGACAGGTGTCAGAAAATGAATGAGACAATTGTATCAATGGATAATATCAGTAAAAGCTTTCCGGGAGTTAAAGCGCTCGATCATGTCCATTTTGAGCTTCGTTCCGGTGAAGTTATGGCGCTGCTGGGGGAAAATGGAGCAGGGAAAAGCACGCTGATGAAAATCCTGAGCGGTGTTTATACAAGGGATGAAGGAAGCATGGCTATCTTCGGCAAGGAATACGGCGATCTCAGTCCAAAACAGGCGCAGGAAGTCGGAGTGGCGATTATCCATCAGGAATTAAATATGTGCCGCCACCTCTCGGTAGCGGAGAACATGTTTCTCGGAAGAGAGAAGAAAAAAGGTATCATGCTTTCAAGTTCCGAGATGGAGGCGGAAGCGCAGAGAATTCTGGATGAGCTGAAAATTGATTTGCGGCCGCAGCAGGTGGTGGGGGATCTTCCCGTATCCATGCAGCAGATGGTAGAGATTGCGAAAGCGCTCTCCACCAACGCCAGGATCCTGATCATGGATGAGCCGACGTCGGCGCTGACAGCCAGGGAGATAGAAGATTTATTCCGGATTATCCGGGATTTGAAATCAAAGGGCTGCGGAATCGTATATATCTCACACAGACTGGAGGAACTCCAGCACATTGTGGACAGAGTTACCATCATGCGTGACGGACAGTACATCACTTCGATGAATTTTAAAGATGCCACGATGGACGAGATTATCGCCAACATGGTAGGCCGCGAGATAAAAGAAAAGTTCCCGAGAGTGGAATGTGAGAAGGGAAAACTGGTTCTGGAGGTAAAGAATTTAAATGCCGGAAGACAGGTGAGGAACGTGGGATTTTCCCTCTATGAAGGCGAGATTGTCGGCTTTGCCGGACTGATGGGCGCCGGGCGGACCGAGACGACAAGAGCGATATTCGGCGTGGATCAAAAGGAAAGCGGCGTGATAGTGCTGGACGGTAAAGAAGTATCGATTAATAAACCGGAGGATGCAATCAAGGCAGGAATTGTGCTGGCGCCGGAGGACAGAAAGAAAGACGGGCTGTGTACAAAGCTGAGTATCCGCCACAATATTGCTCTCCCGAATCTGGATTTGCTTTGTAATAAATTGGGCGTTGTCAGCAGCCAAAAGGAGCATGAGATGTGCGATCACGTCGTGGAGAACCTGAAGGTTAAGACGCCTACGGTGGAAGTGGAGGCCGGAAATCTCTCAGGCGGAAACCAGCAGAAGGTCGTTGTGGGAAAATGGCTGGCACGTAACTCCAGGGTCGTTATTTTCGACGAGCCGACCAGAGGAATCGATGTGGCTGCAAAAGTAGAAATCTATAACCTGATGAATGAATTAAAGCAGCAGGGTATCGCAGTTATGTTCGTTTCATCTGAAATGCCGGAGGTTATGGGAATTGCGGACCGGATTATCGTTATGTGCGACGGCCGCATTACCGGAGAGCTGGCAGCGGAAGAAGCAACACAGAATCAGATATTGACACTGGCAACGCAGTTTGAGAAAAAGATTGCCAGCGGTGAGTGATAAGGGGGAGAAAAAATGAATCAGACAAAACAAAATCCGGTGAAGAGAATACTGGGTGTCCGCGGTATGCGCGGGGCATTGACGGCATTTGCCGGACTAATCGTAATCTATATTGCATTTGGTATTATTAACCCGACCGTATTTTCAGGCCAGAACGTGATGAACCTTCTGCGTTCCATGTCCAAATATCTGATTATCGGTATCGGCCAGAGCTACATATTGATTACAGGAAATATCGACCTTTCCATCGGTTCCGTGGTCGGCATGAGCGCAATGATCTCGGCTACGCTGATGACCCACGGCGTGACCCCGGCGGTAGCTATTCTGCTCACCCTTGCCTGCTGCCTGGTAATCGGTGTTATCAACGGTATTCTGGTCGGTAAATTCCAGCTTCCTCCGTTTATCGCAACACTGGGAACCATGTTCGTAGCCAGAGGCGTGGCATATATGGTCAACGGCAACAGAAATACGGACGCTATCAGTTCCGGTATCGGCAAGGAAGCGGCAGATAAATTCCAGAATTTCTTCTACTATGGAAAGACGGCGGGCGTATACAATACGTTCTGGATAGCAATCGTCTTATTTATTATCTTTTTCTTCCTGCTCTCCAAGATGAGAACAGGGCGTCATATTTACGCGGTCGGCTCAAACGTTGAAGCGGCCAAGCTTTCCGGTGTAAGCGTCGTGGCAACGATTACAAAAACATATCTTGTCAGCGCGTTCTGTTCCTTCGTGGTTGGCTTAATCCTCTGCGGCCAGGCTAACATGGGTAATATGGAAGCAGGAAACATGTACGAAATGTATGCGGTTGCGGCAGGCGTTATCGGCGGTATCTCCCCTCTGGGCGGCACCGGAATCCTTCTCGGCACGCTGGCGGGAGCTTCCGTATGGCAGACTCTGGAAAACGGACTGAACATGATTGGCGTACAGGTTGGTATTCAGCGTCTTGTCATTGGTATCATCGTGGTATTCGCCGTACTTCTGGATGTGGTATTCCGAAAAGGACTCTTTAAGAAAAAACGCACCAGCTAAACGGCTGAATTTGAAAAAGCAAGGCAGAAGTAACAGTTTATGATATCTGAACGGCTACAGGGCAGAAGGTATTGAATTAGCCGCCGTTAAGGCGCTAAGATAAAATGAAAAATGCGGTTAAAAGGCCCGGAAAGTCCGGGCTGAGGGGACTGCAAAAAAGGAGGAAGTTACATGAAAAAAATGAAGAAGCTTGCGGCTCTTTTCTGTGCATCCTGTATGGTTGTCACGGCGCTGGCAGGCTGCGGCAAAAAGGAAACTTCACAGACAGCAGAAACTGGAAGTGCGGCCACGACGGAGAAGGCGGCAGAGTCGGGTTCGGGAGAACTCATCGCACTGATTACGATGGACTCTATCGACCAGCACTGGGTAACCCTGAATGAGGGCGCACAGAAGGCGGCAAAGGAACTGGGCGTAACAGTTCAGTTTATGGCTCCCAATACCAAGGACGACGCGCAGCAGATCGAGTGTGTAAACAACGCCGTATCGGCAGGAGCAAAGGCAATTATTGTAGCGGCAAACGGTCCCGACGCCATTTCCTCCGCTTTGAAGGAAGCAGCGTCGTCAGGCGTAAAAATTGTCTATGTTGACTCACCGGCCAACGTGGATGCTGAGGCAACATTCTCCACCGATAATAAAGCTGCCGGAAAAACGGCAGGCGAAGAGATGTTAAAAGCTCTTGAAGCAGCAGGCGTAACCTCCGGTTCCATCGGTGTAATCAATGTAAACGCGGCAACTGATTCCTGCGTCATGCGTGAAGAGGGTTTCCGCTCCGCATTTGAAGGAAAAGGCTATACCATCCTTGAAACACAGTACGGTGAGGGCGATGCGGCCAAATCCCAGAGCATCGCAGAAAACTATATCACCCAGGGCGTAGTCGGCATCTTCGGCTGTAACGAAGGTTCCACAACAGGCGCGGGAAATGCCATCAAAGCTTCCGGAAAAGAAGGCATTATCGGCGTGGGCTTCGATAAATCCGATGCCATTATGGGCTTAATCGACGACGGATATTTACTTTGTACAATGGCGCAGAACCCGGACGTTATGGGATACGAAGGCGTTAAAGCAGCGGTGGCGGCTATAGGCGGCGAGAGCCTTGGCGGAAAAGTAACTGATACAGGCGTATCCGTGCTGACGGCAGGTACAGCAGGTGCAGCGGCAGCAGCTCCGACGAAAGCAAGCAAGGAGTGGAAAATCGCTCTGATCACAATGGATTCCATCGACCAGCACTGGGTAACCCTGAATGAGGGCGCACAGGCTAAGGCGGCAGAACTCGGCGTTACCGTTACATTCATGTCCCCGAACACAAAGGACGACGCACAGCAGATTGAGTGTGTGAACAACGCAGTGGCAGGCGGCTACAACGCAATCATGGTTGCGGCAAACGGCCCGGATGCCATCTCCTCCGCATTAAAAGAGGCTGAGGCAGCAGGCGTGAAAATTGTCTATGTTGACTCACCGGCCAATGTAGATGCTGAGGCAACATTCTCCACCGATAACAAAGCTGCCGGAAAAACGGCAGGCGAAGAGATGTTAAAAGCTCTTGAAGCGGCAGGCGTAACCTCCGGTTCCATCGGTGTAATCAATGTAAATGCGGCAACTGATTCCTGCGTCATGCGTGAAGAGGGTTTCCGCTCCGCATTTGAAGGAAAAGGCTATACCATCCTTGAAACACAGTACGGCGAAGGTGATGCGGCCAAATCCCAGAGTATCGCGGAAAACTATATCACCCAGGGCGTAGTCGGTATCTTCGGCTGTAACGAAGGGTCCACAACAGGAGCGGGAAATGCCATTAAGGCAGCAGGAAAAGACGGAATAATCGGAGTAGGTTTCGATAAATCCGATGCCATACTCGGCTTAATCGACGATGGATATTTACTTTGCACAATGGCACAGAATCCCGACGTCATGGGTTCCATGGGTGTAGAGGCCTGTGTACAGGCGCTTGAAGGAAATTCCCTCGGCGGCGAGGTTAAGGATACAGGTGTTTCCGTACTTAAAAAATAACAGTACACAACCGTGTGAACAGTAATATTAAAACGCCGGACCTCAGGCTCGGCGTTTTTGTTGAATTGTAATATCGTACATGATATGATTAAAACAAGGAGGGGTTAACGATGAAACGCAGTGAGATTAATGCAGCATTAAAAGAGATGGAAGAAATGGTGAAGGAGTACCGCTTTGCAATTCCGCCTTTCTGCAGCTTCACGCCGCAGGAGTGGGAGGAGAAAGGACATGATTACGATGAAATCCGTGACAACATGCTGGGATGGGATATCACGGATTACGGCCTGGGGAATTTTGAAAAGACAGGCTTTTCTTTGATTACCATCCGCAACGGAAACTTAAAAATGAACGACAAATATACAAAGACCTATGCAGAGAAGCTGCTGTATATCAGGGACAGACAGTATTCTCCGATGCATTTCCACTGGTCTAAGATGGAAGATATCATTAACAGGGGCGGCGGCAATGTTCTGATCCGCGTCTATAATTCGACACCGGAAGAAGAACTGGACAAAGTGAATGATGTCCATGTGCATATTGACGGCAGAGAGCTTGTGGTTCCGGCCGGTACGCAGGTGCGCCTGACTCCGGGGGAGAGCATCACGATTTATCCTTATATGTATCACGATTTTGAAGTGGAAAAAGGAACGGGGGCTGTCCTTCTGGGAGAGGTTAGCCAGTGCAACGATGATAATACGGATAACCGTTTTTATGAGGAGATGGGCCGTTTCCCGAAAATCGAAGAGGACGAAGCTCCCTACCGTCTGCTCTGCACGGAATATCCGGCAGCAAAATAACAGGGGAAGGAATAGCTGAATGGCTGACAAGAAGGAATTGCTGCGCTTCTGCGGCAGTCTGGAACAGGCGGCAGGGGTGCGACGGATTGAATACCAGGATGGAAGAGCCTCCGGCCTCAGGTGCGCCCTGGTACAGAACGGGCCGCTGGAGTTTTTGCTGATGCTTGATAAATGTCTGGATCCGGCCTGGATCCGTTATAAAGGGCTTAATATGAGCTTTCTGTCAAAACCGGGGCTTCAGGGGAGGAATCCCTATGATACGGCAGGCAGGGAGGCGGTACGTTCCATTATGGGCGGAGCAATGTTTACCTGCGGCCTGGATCATGTCCATGGGCACAGGACGGTTGAAGGGGTGGAGTATCCGACGCACGGAAGAATCAGGACAACTCCCGCTGAAAAGATTGGCATGGATTCATTTTTTGACGGGGATCAATACAGAATCCGAGTGACGGGTGAGATGCGTCAGGCTGAAATTTTTGGGGAAAACATGATCCTCAGAAGGACGGTGGAGACGGTATATGGATCCAATGAGATTCTGTTTCATGATGAGATTGAAAATCAGGGCTTTAAACCGGAGCCTTTATGCTTTTTATATCACTGCAATGCCGGCTATCCTTTTCTGACGCCGGAAAGCAGACTGATTCTCCCGGAAGTTTCCTGTATTCCGAGAGACGGGGAAGCGCAAAAAGGAATGGCCGGCCGGCTTTCCATGGGACAGGCAAAGGACGGACAGGCGGAGCAGGTGTTCCAGTACAGTCTGGCGTCTGATCGTGAAGGCAATACATTCGGAGCATTTGTAAATGATGACAGGGAGCTGGCTTTATGTATCAGATGGAACGTTAAGAAGATTCCGCTTATGGCTCAGTGGAAGAGCTGCGCTTCCGGCGACTATGCAATGGCGCTCGAGCCGGCCAACTGCGGATTTGACGGAAGGGCGGGCAGAACCAGGCTGCTGGCTCCTTTTGAAAAGCATATTAATGAGATTCGTTTCTGTATCGCCGAAGGAAGCCTGGAGATTGAGGCGCTTGAGGAAGAGTGCAGAAATTTGATGATTGAACAAGATTACGGGACGGATGGGGGAATATCATGTATGATGTAACGGCAATTGGAGAACTTTTAATCGATTTTGCGGCGCTTTCTTCAGATTCGGCAGGATACCCGACAATGAAGGCCAATCCGGGCGGGGCGCCGGGAAATTTTCTGGCGGCGCTGAATGTTTATGGTGCAAGGACCGCATTTTTGGGAAAAGTTGGCGGCGATGCATTCGGAACGCTTCTTGTACGGACTCTTGCCGATGCGGGAGTTGAGACAAAGGGGATTGTGACGGATGATACCGTGTTCACCACTCTGGCTTTCGTCACTTTCAGCCCTGAAGGGGACCGCTCCTTCAGCTTTGCAAGGAAACCGGGGGCTGATACAAGGCTCTTATTCGGAGAGCTGGATTTAAGCCTGATTGATGGAGCCAGGGTCTTTCACTTCGGTACGCTGAGTCTGACGGATGAACCGGTCCGTACAACGACGCAGAAGGCAGTCGCTTATGCACTGGAAAAGGGAAAGATGATTACATTTGACCCTAATCTGCGGCCTCCTCTCTGGAAATCCCGGGAGGAAGCCAGAGAACAGATACTGTGGGGCCTGTCCAGGGCGGATGTGGTTAAAATAAGCGATGATGAAGTCGAATTCTTATGGGGAATCACAGATGAAAAAGAGGCTGCCGGCAAGCTGCTCAATGAATATGGTGTCAGGCTGGCAATGATTACGCTGGGGCCTAAGGGGGCATATCTGGCCAACAGAAACGGCGGAGCGCGGGCAGTATGCCCGCCTGTGAAACCGATCGATACAACCGGTGCAGGCGATATTTTTGGAGGAAGCGCCGTGTCGCGTCTACTGAAAACAGGGAAAGAGCCTGACTGCCTGACGGTGGAAGAGCTGGCGGCTATTGCGGCGTTTGCATCCACCGCGGCCAGTCTTTCAACCCAGGTGACGGGAGGAATTCCCAGTATCCCGTCTGAGGAGGCGGTCCTGCTGCATCTTTGCACCGGTAATGCAGAGGCATACTAGAGCATGTTCGAAAATTGCTGTGATATAGCACCAGCTATCTACGCCAGGTACACGCCCGCGAAGCCAGCCGTATGTGTATGGCAGCAAGAACAGATATGGGGAGGGGCCAAGTATGATAAGAGTAATTATAGCGGACGATGAGAAGCTGATCTGCCGGCTTGTTCAGGCCCTGGCCGATTGGGACTCACTGGGAATGGAGGTGGCAGGCACTGCTGAAAACGGCCTGGAGGCTCTTCAACTGGTGGAGGCTCTGGAGCCTGATATTCTGATCACGGATATCAGGATGCCGGGGTGCGACGGCCTTGAATTAATCCGGCGGGCCAAGGAACTGAGACCGCAGCTTGAAGTTGTGATTATCAGCGGTTATGCTCATTTTGAATATGCCCAGAGCGCGATCCAGTTTGGTGTAGGCAATTATTTACTGAAACCGATTAAAAAAGAAGAACTGATGGATACGCTCCGGAAGATGAAGGAGCGCTGTGAGGCCCGGTTTGATAAGGAGGAAGGGATGGCGCAGCGCCATCAAAACAGCCAGAAGGATCTGAGACGCCTCCGCAGCAGTCTTGTAAAAGACCTGCTGTCGCCCAACCCCCCGGATTTGACGGAGGAAATCCTTCACGATACATACCATTTTCAGATACAGGGAGACGCCTATCAGGTTTTTCTGCTGAAAATAGACTGTGATGTGAGGAAGGTCGGTGGCTCTCCCTATGAGCTTTTGCGGGAGAAGGCGAGGGAGATATTTGAAAACGGGCTGTCGGAGGTTTGCCCCGAATACCATCTTTACTTTCAGGATTATACGGGCTACGGCATTTTAAATTATGAAACGTCTAAAAGAGGAGAAGTGAGAAGGCACCTGAGAGAATGCCTGAACCTGCTGGACGCCAAAAAGAACCTGTACGGGCCTGTAGAATTTACACTTTCTCTGGGAACGGCGGTGAGAGAATGCGGGCGTCTGGTTACTTCGCTTGATGAAGCCAGAGGCGCGGTGCTGGAACGCCTTGTGGAGGGACCGGGGCGGCTTCTGGAGGCCACTCCCGCAGGTTCGGGAATAGAGAAGCAGAATCTTCTGGATAAATATGTAAAGGCTACGGAACATGCCATTGAAACCTTCAGCCTGGAGGAGGCAGCCTCAGCCTGCATGATGCTCAGGCAATCGGCCATTGAAACCCACGGGATCTGCGGCAGGGAGATTTATGAACTGGCGCTTGCGGCGGGCCACCTTTTTATCGCCAGATGTGCCGTCGGAAACGTGGAAGGAATGAAACAGGATTTTGAATACCGCTGCCGCCAGTGCTGCCGGGTGGAGGAACTGTTCGCACAGCTTCAGGAGCTTCAGGAGCTTCTGCTGCGTGAGACCGGGGAGCTGAGAAAAAGCGAGGCGGGCCGTCCCGTCAGACTGGCAAAACAATACGTAATGCAGCATTTTCATGAGCCGATTACCCTGGAAGACGTCTGCGAGGCGGCCGGTTTCAGCGTCAGTTATTTCAGCGTTCTCTTCAAAAAAGAGACAGGGGAAGGATTTGCCAAATATCTGACACGCGTCAGGATGGATGAGGCAAAACGGCTGCTGAGGGAGACAAATCTTCCGGTCGCGGAAGTTTGTGAGAGAGTAGGGTACAGTGACCGTAAGCATTTTACCCATACATTCCACAAAACGGCCGGTTTAAACCCTGCGGAGTACAGAAAGCTGTACGGATAGCCGGACTGCAGTAAATCAGACAGAGGAGGGAACAGAAATTGGATAGGAAGAATACAGAGTATCTGTCACACAGAGTTTTTTTGCTGTCTGCAGCGGCTGCGCTGCTGATTCTGTTTTTACTTCTTTTCTGCCTGAAGATGATTATCTTCGAGGAGGGCAGCCTCTGGCCGTTTTTCCTGGGACTTACGGCCTTTCTCGGGATAATCGGAGCCTCTTTTTACTTTGTGGTGAAGCCGTATCTGCGGTTTGAGAAAATGATGCGGCTGTTTACGGACGGCTATACGACGATGGAAATTTCAGATCTGTATGATGTGACCCCTACCCCGGCCGGATACCGCCTGCTTGAGCGTATGAATGATATGATGGATTCTTCTGAGCTGCTGAAGCTGAACAAACGGCAGGCACAGTACCTGGCGCTGCAAAATCAGATTAACCCCCATTTTCTTTATAACACGCTTGAGAGTATCCGGAGTGAAGCGCTGATTGCAGGACTGGGCAGTGTGGCGGAGATGACCGAGGCCCTTGCCACATTTTTCCGTTATACAATCAGCAAGGTCGAAAATCTGGTGTCGGTGGAGGAAGAAATCCAGAACTGTGAAACATATTTCAGAATCCAGCAGTACCGGTTCGGAACACGCCTGAGCCTTTCGATAGAGTGCGATCCCGACGACAGGGACGAGATATACTGCTGCCGCCTTCCTAAGCTTACGATGCAGCCAATCCTGGAAAACAGTATTATCCACGGTACGGAGTGTAAAATCGGAAGCGGGCACCTCACCATCCGGCTGGAGCGCAGCGGCAAGCGGCTGCTGATCCGCATCTCAGATGACGGGGTCGGAATGGACGAGGCATCGCTGGCCAGGATGAATGAGAGGCTGGAGAAGAGCGGCAGGGCCTTTGCCTCACAGAATACGGAAACCAAGGGAGGGATTGCCCTTGTAAATGTTAATAACAGAATTCATCTTCTGTTTGGCGAAGAATACGGACTCCATGTATTTTCCATGCCCGGAATAGGTACGGATGTGGAAATTTCTCTTCCCGCAATTACAAGCGACAGGGACATCAAAAATAAAGAGGCATTAAAATGAGAGAAGAAACATTGAGAATGGAACGTGTCACTTACCGGGAACAGGGAGTAACCCAGCTGGAGAATTTCAGCATGTCTATCTGGGCCGGTGAGATTATGGGACTTATGCCTGTGAACCGTCATGGAATCTCCGCTCTCATCAAACTTCTCAGACAGAATCTGCCGCTTCATTACGGGTACGTTTATTACCATGAAAAGCCGGTGAACCACTGGCGGTATTCCGACTCATCGATGAACAGGATCAGCGTAATTCAGAACAAAAGCTGTCTGGCGGAGGGGCTGACGGTGGCCGACAATATCTTTGTGCTGCGCCCCGGCTTCCGGAAACGCCTGATGCAGCCGAAAATCCTCCGGCAGCAGCTTCTGCCGTTTCTGGAGGATATAGAGATGGACATTGACGCCGATGCCTGTATCGAGGAGCTGTCCCCCTTTGAGCGTTTTGTCGTGGAACTTTTAAAGGCGGTTGTGGCAGGGAATTACCTCGTTGTCCTGGATGATATCAGCTCCTTTATCAGCGACATGGAGCTGCAGAAGCTTCACCGGATTCTCCGCCATTATGCAGACAAGGGAATGGCGTTTCTTTATATTGCGCCTCACTATGAAGAGGTAAAGCAGATATGCGACCGTACGGCGGTGATGAAGGATGGACAGATAATCAAATACTTTCTTTTATCGGAGCATGTGCCCGACACTTATATGTACCGCTGGTCCGAGGGCTTTGACAGACGCGTCAGCGAACAGATTGCCAAAAAAGCGGGGAAACCGTTGAAACAGGAGACAGCTTTTCTGGCAGAGGATTTATGCTTCGGAGAGGTGAAGCATTTGAGCTTTAGTGTAGCGCCGGGGGAATGTCTTGTCCTTCAGGATTTGGATAACCGTTTCCTTCCGGATCTGCTGATGGTGCTGTCAGGGGAAAAAAAGGCGGAGCAGGGACATATCAGGATAGGAGATGTGGAGTTCAGGCAGAAACCGGACCGCAAAATTGCCATAATCCAGGAGGTGCCGGTGCAGACAATGCTGTTCTCCAATTTAAGCTATCTGGATAACCTCTGTTTTACACTCGATCACCGCTTTCATGACGTATGGCTCACGAATAAGATTAAAAAAAGCCTGCGGCAGGAATATGCGGAACTCCTCGGTGAAGAAGTCTTTGACCTGAGAGTGGAGGAACTGTCACACAAACAAAAGTATGATCTGATCTATATGAGAATTCTTGTGCAGAATCCTAAAGTGGTTTTCTGCGTACAGCCATTTAAAAGAGCGGAGGTCTCAATCCGCATCCATGTTTGGGAACTTCTGGAACGGTTTCTGGATAAAGGGATAGCCGTGGTGATACTGGCGGTTAACCTTGCCGATTCCCTGGCTCTCGCCGACCGACTGATCCGGGTGGGAAAGGGAAGAAAGAGGGAAGAGTACGGCAGAAACGAGTTCGGGAACCTACAGGTGGAAGCGCCGTGGCTCTTTCTGTATCAGGAAAAGGAAGAGGAATAGCAGAGCCGGACCTGTAAAACGTTAGTTTCCGGATGGATACCATACCGCTTTTAAGTGCGTTCTTTGCAGATGACACAGCGTGTTTATGATAGCGTGATCAACAGAAAGAGAGAGATACACATGACGGTGAGAAAAAATTACTGTTTACGGGGATGTCGTTTTTGCGAGTGACGGGGCAGGGATTTGGCCTGTTTTGAAAGAGTAAGATATGAGAATTACTCGAAATAAACATTATATTTGAAAATTCGCGTAAAAAGCTTGCACAATAATGTCGCCTGTGCTATAGTATAAAGGCTAAAAAATCACGCCGGACGGATTCTCAAGGACGGTGCTCCAATCAATGGAGTCCCCGCGGAAGCAAAGATGACGGCGGAAGAATAAAACCAAATGGAGGAAAGAAACATGAGCGTTATTTCAATGAAGCAGTTACTGGAAGCTGGTGTACATTTTGGTCACCAGACAAGAAGATGGAACCCTAAGATGGCTCCGTACATCTACACAGAGAGAAATGGTATCCATATCATCGACTTACAGAAATCTGTAGGTTTAGTTGACGAAGCTTACAAAGCAGTAGCAGACATCGCAGCAGACGGCGGCACAATCCTGTTCGTAGGAACAAAGAAACAGGCTCAGGACGCTATCAAGACAGAAGCTGAGAGATGCGGTATGTTCTACGTTAACGAGAGATGGTTAGGCGGTATGCTTACAAACTTCAAGACCATCCAGAGCCGTATCGGCAGATTAAAACAGATCGAGACAATGGCAGAAGACGGAACATTCGACGTTCTTCCTAAGAAAGAAGTTATCGCACTCAAGAAAGAGTGGGAGAAACTTGAGAAGAACCTTGGCGGTATCAAAGAGATGAAGAGAGTTCCGGATGCTATCTTCGTAGTAGATCCTAAGAAAGAGAGAATCTGCGTACAGGAAGCCCATACACTTGGTATTCCGTTAATCGGTATCATCGATACAAACTGTGATCCGGAAGAGCTTGATTATGTAATCCCGGGTAACGACGATGCTATCAGAGCCGTAAAATTAATCGTTTCCAGAATGGCAGACGCTGTTATCGAAGCAAGACAGGGCGAAGCGGAAGCTCCTGTATTCGAGGGTGAAGACGTTGCAGAAGAGGCAGCTCAGGCATAATCAAAACTATACGGAGGGATTTTAAAATGGCAGCAGTTACAGCAGCAATGGTAAAAGAATTACGTGAGATGACAGGCGCCGGAATGATGGATTGCAAGAAAGCTCTTGCAGCAACAGAAGGCGACATGGATAAAGCAGTAGAGTTCTTAAGAGAAAAAGGACTTGCAGGCGCAGCTAAGAAGGCCGGACGTATCGCAGCCGAAGGTATCGTAGCTACAGCATTATCAGCTGACGAGAAGAAGGCGGTTGTCGTAGAGGTTAACGCTGAGACAGACTTCGTGGCAAAGAACGAAAAGTTCCAGACCTACGTTGCAGACGTTGCAGCACAGGCTCTTAACACAACAGCAGCAGATATCGATGCTTTCTTAAATGAGAAGTGGGAGAAGGATCAGTCCTTAACAGTTGCAGAAGCACTTTCCTCCCAGATCTCCATCATCGGCGAGAATATGAAGATCAGAAGATTTACACAGGTGGAAGAGGCTAACGGTTTTATTGCTTCCTATATCCATGCAGGCGGAAAGATCGGTGTTTTAGTTGACGTAGAGACAGACGTGGTTAATGACGAGCTGAAAGTAATGGCTAAGAACGTGGCAATGCAGGCAGCAGCATTAAAACCATTATTCACAAACAGAGATGAAGTTGACGCTGATTACCTGGAGAAAGAGACAGAGATTCTTACAGCAGCAGCTAAGAACGAGAAGCCGGACGCGAATGATAAGATCATCGAGGGAATGGTTAGAGGACGTATCAATAAAGAATTAAAAGAAATCTGCTTACTTGATCAGGTTTATGTAAAAGCTGAGGATGGAAAACAGACAGTAGCACAGTATGTAGCAGAAGTGGCCAAAGCAAACGGCGCTAAAGTTGCAGTTAAAAAATTCGTTCGTTTCGAGACTGGTGAAGGCCTTGAGAAGAAGGAAGAGAATTTTGCTGAGGAAGTTGCTAAGCAGATGGGGCAGTAATTGATCTGTCGATGTTTCAATAATAAAAGATCTTCTGTCCATAAGGATGGACAGAAAACAGTTAAAAAGAATAGTCAATTATAAAAAAGATACCGTGATACAGACATGTATTACGGTATCTTTTTTTGTGTGCGCCTGGCGACGCACGTTTCTAACGGGTGTAAGTCCCGAATCCGCCCGGCAGTGGGAAGGATATAGCCGAAGGCAAGGGTGTCCTCATGAGGGGAATCTGAAGGAAGCCGGATGTGGGAACAGACTAACCACGGGGGTATGTGAGAGCGCACCGCTCGTTCGACCGTTCCGGCGGTGCTTGTATTCTCCCTGCCTTTATTTGTGATAGGCGTTGTGACTTCGGCAGTTTTATAATTAATAATCTGCAGTTCATACTTTTTTCTTGCAATCCGGAGCAGAGCAGGGAATTTCTCTTATCACTGCGTCTGCTTGGCAGGACTGGTACAGGATGTCGCTGCTTGGGAAAATTAACCATATCCTGTATGTTAATCCGGAGGATGCCTGGTTTTTGAATGCACGGCAAAGAATAAGAACACTGCGGTGACGGCTGTGACGAACGCCTGAATACTCCGGATGCTTGCTGCCGCTGCCTTTTCGTACGTTTAAATATGGAAAGGCATCTGCTTCAGCGCCCCGCTTTGTACGGCGTCATTCAGCATAAAACGGCAGAAATCGCGTGCATGGACGGAGAGCGGGCGGGTGCGCGATACCGCCAGATAGAATTCACGGTAGGCACAGGAGTCACTGATGGGAACCCATACGATACCGCAGGCCTCCAGTTGGGGATCGTAGGGAAGAACGGACAGGCCAAAGCCGCAGGCGACCAGATTGGCGATGGAGCGATCTTCCCCCATACGGCAGGCGATGATGGGATCCAAGCCCTGAGAATGGAGCAGGTTTTCGATATAGTGAGTCTTATCGACTGAAAAAATCATTGGGTACCGGCTGATTTCCTGGAGTGACGTCTGCTCTCGGCGGGCCAGAGCATGTCCCGGAGGAGCCAGCAGGAGAAGCGGGCAGCGGACCACCGGGTAAAGCAGGATCTCAGGCTGATCCTCAATATAGGAGCATAGACCAAGTTCACTGATACCTTCCCGCACATCGGTTAAAATGGCCGGGGTGTTGGACTGCCGGAACTGGAAGGTCAGTTCATCCTGATTTCGTCCGGCCATGTAGGCGCGCAATATGCGGGGGAGATAAATGTTGGAGGTTGCATAGTTCAGCGACATTTCGATTACGCCTTTCCGGGGATCGGTCATATCCCGGAGATGAGCGGCACCGGTGTCAATTTCATGTATGGCGGTAAAAATATGTTCTGCAAAAACACGTCCGAAACGGTTCAAGATCACATTCCGGCCCTGTTTTTCAAAGAGAGGAGCGCCAAGTTCAAGCTCCAGGGAACTGATTGAGCGGCTGAGAGCCGGCTGGCTGATTCCCAGCAGCTCGGCAGAGCGCTGATAGTGCTGGGTTCTGGCCAGATTCTCGAAATGCTGTAATTGACGAAGAGTCATAATATGCTGCAGGCAGAAAGCCTGTCCTCCTTTCATGCGCAATATAAATTAAATACATAACTGAAATGTTATGAATAAAGGCGGGGAACGCAATTGTTCCGCCTCCCGTCCTGTGCTATCTTAATAATAGCAAAGGTTAATAAAAACAGCAAGAAAAAGCCGAAAACCTTATTTTATTAAGAGAGGTATTTAACAGTTGACAGGAGGAAAAAGTTATGAGTTTTGGTCAAACAAAAACTGTAGTAATTGGAACCGCAGGTGCGGGCTACGCCGCCTATCTGCATGGAAACGGCTACGAGAAGGTGAACGGCGTTTCTGTCCGGCTAAAGACTGTCTGTGATCTGAACCTCCAGCTTGCGGAAAAGGTGAAGGAGCGCTACGGCTACGAACAGGCGGTCAGAGATTACCATCTGCTGTTGGAGGATCCTGAAATTGAAGTGATTGATATCGTACTTCCGCCTTTTTTGCATACATCCATCGCTATCGAGGCCATGGAGGCAGGCAAGCATGTTATCTGCGAAAAGCCTCTGACCGGATACTTCGGCCGGCCGGAACAGGAGAATATCGGAGTTAAGGTACCGAAGAGTGAGATGCTTTGCCAGTGCCTGGCCGAGATGGACCGCCTGAAAGAGGTGGTGGAAAAGACCGGTAAGAAGTTCATGTATGCAGAAAACTTCGTTTATGCCACACCGGTGCAGAAGGCCGCTGAGATTATCCGGGCTAAAAAGACAAAGCTGCTTTTTATGAAGGGTGAGGAGAGTCTGAAAGGCTCCAGCAGTCCGGTGGCAGGCAAGTGGAATAAGACGGGCGGCGGCACTCTGATGCGTACCGGAACCCATCCGATGGGCGGTATGCTCTGGCTCAAGCAGCAGGAGGCCATGGCCCGCAACGAGGAGATCACGGTTAAGAGTGTGAGCTGTGACGTGGGCTGTGCCACCCGGTGCCTGACCGGGGATGAGCACCGCCATATTGCGGCACAGCCCGAAGATGTGGAGGATTACGGTGTAATCAGCGTGACGTTCTCCGATGGAACGAAAGCTTTGTGTATAGCCAGCGATACCGTTCTCGGAGGCACGAAAAACTACATAGAGATCTATGGAAATAACACTGCATTAAATTGCAATATCACCCCCACTGATCTGTTGAATACCTATTTTCTGGACGAAGACGGACTTGAGGATGTGGAAATATCCGAGATACTTCCGGCTAAGCTGGGATGGAACAAAGCGTTTGTGAACGATGAAATTATCCGGGGCTACATGGGAGAACTCCAGGATTTCGTGGAGGCCGTGGCTTATGACCGCGCCCCGGCTTCCGGATTCAGCCTGGCTTATGAGACCACCAAGGTTATCTATGCCGCTTACCAGTCCGCCGAAGAGGGAAGAAGAATTGATTTCTGATGCGATCCAGGCGATTACGATTAGAGCCGTCTTCAGGGAATCATGGAGGAATTAGCAAATATTTAACTGGAAAGAAACGGAAATGACAGGAAAGAAGCGGAAATGGCAGGAAAAATTTCCGCTTCTTTTCGTGTAAAAAAACTGGGAAACGTATTGCCATTTCGTCAATTACTATGGTATACTATGAAACGTGACTAAAAATGAATTTTTATGGTCCTTTTATGGTCAATGCTGCGGCAATGAGCATAAAAACCGGGACATAATGTCTAGATAGCGGGATAACGGCACACAGAAAATCCCATGGAATACCACCATGGGATTTTATTTTATCGTTCGAATGTCCGCAGCAGATTGACAAATGTGTTTATAGTGTCCATTATTTCCAAAAACAGGAAAATGATACATGGAAATTTAGGACAAAATTCGGCATGGTCACATACAGAAAGGAGAGGTATCATGGCAAAATATATTGCAAAGCGAATCGGTCTGGCAATTGTTACCTGCTGGCTTGTCGCAACTCTTACATTTTTCCTGATGAACCTGGTACCGGGCGGTCCGTTTATGGCTGAGAAGGCCCTCACACCCCAGGCCCAGCAGGCAATGATGGAAAAATACGGGCTGGACAAACCACTGCCGGAACAATATACCATTTATATGGGGAAGGTGCTTCACGGCGACCTTGGCCCGAGTGTAAAACAGAGAGGACGTACCGTTAATTCCATCATTGAGACAAAATTCCCGGTTTCGGCAAAGCTTGGAGGAATCTCCATCCTGATAGCCGTACTGGTGGGCGTTCCCCTTGGCAGCATTGCTGCATTTAAGAGGGGCAAGATGACGGATAATATCATTATCATATTCAGCACCTGCGGAATTGCGGTGCCCAGTTTTGTTATTTCCACGCTGTTAATGTATGTACTGTCATTCGAGCTGGAATGGCTGCCTACATACGGACTGACCTCGTGGCGGCATTATATCATGCCGGTGACGGCGCTGGCGCTGTATCCGGCTTCCTACATTTCACGTCTGATGCGTTCTTCCATGCTGGATGTCCTTGGGCAGGACTACATGAGAACCGCCAGGGCGAAAGGCGTGGCATGGTTTTTCAGCGTGTTCAAGCATGCGCTCAGAAATGCCATTCTGCCGGTCGTTACTTATCTTGGGCCGCTGCTTGCGTACACGGTTACAGGAAGCTTTATTGTTGAGAAGATTTTCACAATCCCGGGCCTTGGTTCCGAATTTATTGGCGCCATTACTGGGCGTGACTATCCTCTGATTATGGGAACCACAATATTCCTTGCAACTTTGATTATTACGATGAACGTGGTCGTGGATATTTTATATACCATCATCGATCCGCGTATTAAACTGAAATAGGGAGGCACACAGGATGGACAAGAATAAATTATCATTTCAGATGAATGTCGAAGATTTCCTCCCGGCAGATGAAAGCGAGAAACAGAGCCTTGTTGTAATGAGAGAGAGCGTCGGATTCTGGAAGGACGGCATGCGCCGCCTGAAAAAGAATAAGATTGCCATGGTCAGCCTGATAGTCGTGCTGGTAATCTTCGTACTTTCTTTTGTTATACCGACGGTTTATCCATATAAATATGAACAGCAGATAAAAACGAGCGTAAACCTGGCGCCGATGCAGTATTCCGAGGCTGAGCTGGCTCAGATTGAGGCGGGAGAGAAGGTGTTCCCTCATATTCTGGGAACCGATAATCTGGGACGCGACTACGCAGTCCGCGTCATGATGGGGAGCCGGGTATCCCTGCTGGTCGGTCTGGTGGCGTCGGCCATCATTCTGCTGATTGGTTCTCTGTATGGCTCAATCTCCGGATTTTTCGGCGGATGGGTCGATATGGTGATGATGCGTATTGTCGATATCATATATACAGTTCCCGATGTTCTGATCATCATTCTGCTGGCTGCTGTGCTGAATTATCCGCTGAAGGATTTGTCACAGAAGCCGGGATTTGAATGGATCGGTGTAATCGGTGTTAACCTGATTAGTATTTTCCTGGTATTCGCCCTTCTTTACTGGGTTGGTATGGCCCGTATCGTGCGAAGCCAGATCATGATTTTGAAAGAGCAGGAGTATGTGACGGCGGCCAGGGCTCTCGGCGCTTCCAGCGGCAGGATTATCAGAAAACATCTGTTAACCAACTGTATCGGTACATTAATCGTTACAACGACGTTGCAGATCCCGTCATCTATTTTTACAGAGAGTTTCTTAAGCTTCCTGGGACTGGGCGTTAATGCGCCGATGCCGTCCCTGGGCAGCCTTGCCAGCGCCGCTATTAACGGTCTTCAGAGCTATCCGCACCGTCTGTTTGCTCCGGCGATAATGATTTCCGTCATTATTCTGAGCTTTAACCTGTTAGGCGACGGACTGCGCGATGCCTTTGACCCTAAGATGAAGAACTAGGAGGAATAGAGAATGAGCGAATATTTAGTAGATATTAAGAATGAACGCCTCTCTTTCTTCACACCGGCCGGTGAGGTAAAGGCGTTAAATGATGTTTCCATCCATCTGAAGGAAGGGGAGGTCCTGGGAATCGTAGGAGAATCTGGCTCCGGTAAATCTGTTACCGCGTACAGCCTGATGGGACTGACCGCTTATCCCGGTAAATTGATTGGGGGCACCCTGGAATTCAACGGACACAGGATTGATGAGATGACTGAAAACCAGATGAGAAAAATCCGCGGTGAGGAGATTTCTATCATTTTCCAGGATCCGATGACAAGCCTGAATCCCGTATATACAATCGGGAACCAGATCTGTGAAATGATTCTTCTTCACACAAATAAATCGAAGCAGGAGGCGAGGGAGAGGGCAAAAGAGCTTCTGACCCTGGTAGGCATCAACGAGCCGGAGAAGAGGCTGAAGCAGTATCCCCATGAGCTTTCGGGCGGTATGCGCCAGCGTGTTATGATTGCCATTGCTCTGGCCTGCGAACCGAAGCTTCTGATTGCCGACGAGCCGACCACTGCCCTCGATGTTACCATCCAGGCTCAGATTCTGGAGCTGATGATGGAACTGAAGGAAAAACTCGGCATGGCGATTATCATGATTACACACGACCTCGGCGTTGTGGCCAGCATGTGTGACAGGATTGCCGTCATGTATGCCGGAAAAGTAGTGGAATATGGAACGACGGAGGATATCTTCTATAATCCGTCCCATGAATATACAAAGGGACTTCTGAGAAGCATCCCGAAGCTGAACGAGAAAGAGCACAGCCGCCTTGTCCCGATTGAGGGAAGTCCGGTCGATATGCTGAATCCTCCGGCAGGATGTCCGTTCGCACCGAGATGTGATTCCTGTATGAAGATCTGCCTGCGCCAAATGCCGGAATATACCGACATTTCGGATATTCATTACAGCGCCTGCTGGCTCCTTCAGAAGGCGGAATTTGAGAAAGCACAGGGAGGTAAGATTTGATGGAAGATAAGAAATTAGTGGAGGTCCAGAACCTGAAACAGTATTTCCCTGTTGCCGGCGGCAAGATGTTTGAAAAGAAAGTGGTAAAGGCGGTCGATAATGTCTCCTTCTTTCTTAATAAGGGAGAGACGCTCGGACTGGTAGGAGAGTCGGGCTGCGGAAAGACGACCACGGGCCGTTCCCTTCTGCGCCTCCATGAACCGACAAGCGGCCGGATCATCTATGATGGCGAGACAATATTTGACAGCGGCGACGTGCCGCTTTACGGGGAAGACGGAAAGCCCCGGACGGCCGATGGGAAACCGGTGTTCGGCAAAAAGACGGCGGTTAATATGCTGCCTTACCGCCGGAAAATGCAGATTGTTTTCCAGGACCCATATGCGAGCCTGGATCCCCGTATGACGGTAGGTGATATTGTCGGTGAAGCAATTGATATCCATAAACTGGCGTCCGGCAAACAGGAGAGGCAGGATAAGATTATTGAGATGCTGCGCCGTGTAGGGCTGAACTCCGAGCATGCTAACCGATATCCTCACGAGTTCTCAGGCGGTCAGAGGCAGCGTGTCGGCATTGCCCGCGCACTGGCTGTCGATCCGGAATTCATTGTGTGTGATGAGCCGGTTTCGGCTCTGGACGTATCCATCCAGGCACAGGTGGTCAATATGTTCGAAGAGCTTCAGGAGCAGATGGGCTTAACGTATCTCTTTATCGCCCATGACCTCTCAATTGTAAAGCACATTTCCAACCGAATCGGAGTTATGTACCTGGGAAATCTGGTGGAGCTGGCCGACAGCTATGAACTGACCTTCCACAGTGTACATCCATATACAAGGAGCCTGATTTCCGCTATTCCGATTGCAGATCCGAGAACCAGCAGACAGTCTAAACGAATTGTATTAAGCGGTGATGTCCCAAGCCCGGTTAATCCGCCGTCCGGCTGCCGGTTCAGAACGAGATGTCCTTATGCCGATGAGAGATGTGCGGCAGAAACGCCGGTATGGCAGGAAGTGTCGAAGGGCCATTATGCGGCCTGCCATCACCTGGATCGGGTGAATTGACTTTGTCGTTGATATGCACTTAGCCGGCCGCCTGCATTAGGCAGGAGGCCGGTTAAAATAAAAATCCAAAGGAGGATATTATGAAGAAAAAAGTAGCACTACTCGTAGCAGCAGCGATGCTTTCCACCACAGTTCTTGCAGGCTGCGGCGGCGGTTCCAAGGGAACCGATGAGAGCAAGGGAAGCGAACAGGGCACAACAGCAGCAGGTGAGACAGCAGGGGGCTTAGACCTTGCAGTCCAGATTGGACCGGATCCGGAGACACTTGACCCGGCCTTAAACTCCGCAATTGACGGAGCCAACATGATTATTCACGGATTTGAGACATTGCTCACCTTTGACGAGGAGAACAACGTTGTTCCGGGGCAGGCGGAATCATTTGAGGTATCAGATGACGGTTTAACCTATACATTCCATCTGCGTGACGGATTAAAATGGAGCGACGGTTCCGATCTGACGGCTGAGGATTTTGTATATTCTTACAAACGTCTTGCAAACCCGCTGACAGCTGCTCCATATGCCTATGACATGCTCTGCATGGTGAAAGGCTATGATGCAATCCTGAATTTAGGAGAAGACGCAACAGAGGAAGAGACACTGGCAGCAGTGGATGGACTTGCCGTATCTGCTCCGGATGCAAAAACATTTGTTGTAGAGCTTGCAAACCCATGCGTATATTATGATAAAATTTCCGCTTTTGCCGTATTAAGCCCTGTAAAGAAAGACATCATTGAGGCAAACGGCGATCAGTGGGCAATCAACCCTGAAACATATGTAGGAAACGGCGCCCTGAGAATGAAAGAGTGGGTTCCGGGATCCTATATCCTTTATGAGAAAAACCCATACTACTGGGATGCTGAGAAAGTTACGGTCAATACTGTGAAATTTGTCCTGATGGAGGATGCAAATGCTTCCTACAGTGCATATAAGACAGGTGAGATCATGATGGCAAAAGATATTCCTTCCGAGGAAGTTCCAAGCCTGATGGGTACGGAAGATTTCCATATCGCTCCGATCATGGGAACCTACTACATCTCCTTCAACCTTCAGAAAGCTCCGTTTGACAACGAGAAAGTGCGCGAAGCTTTAAGCCTTGCCATCGACCGTAAATACATTGCAGAGACAGTAACTCAGGGAACATATTCCCCGGCTACTAACTTTGTAGGCCCCGGCATCTCTGATGCCATGCCAGGATCCTCTTTCGAGGAAGTGACCAGGGAAAACAACGGCGGCGACTTCTTTAACGTTGAAAATTACGAAGCAGACCTCGAGAAGGCAAAACTGCTTCTTGCAGAAGCCGGCTATCCGGACGGACAGGGATTCCCGACGGTAGAGTACATGACAAATGATGCAAAATACCACAAACCAATCGCCGAGTATTTACAGAGCGCATGGAAAGAGCTTGGAATCAATACAGATATCAAGATCGTTGAGTGGTCCACATTTACACCAACACGCCGTAACGGTGACTTTGAGATTGCACGTAACGGCTGGGTATATGACTACGATGATCCTTCCAATATGATCAACCTGTTAGAGACAAACAACGGAAACAACGACGGTAAATACAGCAATCCTGAGTTTGACGCCCTGATTGAAAAAGCGCGTACAACAGCAGACAAAGAAGAACACTACAAACTGCTTCATGAAGCAGAGAATATGCTGTTAAAGGATACGGCTATGGCACCTGTGGCCTATGAGAATGACTTCTGGGTACAGAGCCCGAAATTAAAGGGAACCTGGCATTCTCCATATGGATACTGGTACTTTATGTACGCAACAGTTGAAGAATAATCAGAAATTTTAAGTAATAGGGTACCGCAGAATGGCTGAGCGCTGTTCTGCGGTATTTTGTAAAAAGGAACGGTAGGAGGCGGTATGGATGGCGCGGCCGGTAAAACGAAGAAGGATATGCTGTCTCCCGGAGGTGACGGAATTTATTCCGGGTGACGGGAAAGCGGAGGGTACAGTTACAATGACAATGGATGAGTTTGAGGCCGTCCGTCTGATTGACCGGCTGGGGCTGTCCCAGGAGGACTGTGCGGCTCAGATGAACGTCGCCAGGACCACGGTCCAGAATATTTATGATTCAGCCAGGAAAAAGCTGGCACAGGTGCTGGTGGACGGCAAAAGGCTCTGTATCAGCGGAGGCGCCTATGAACTCTGTCCCCATTCGGCCGGATGCTGTAAAAAGGAGTGCCGCCGAAGCGGGTGTGAAAATTGCTGTGAGAAGAAAAACAGGCATTGTGGTGACTGCACAAGTGGTTATTGACATATGACAAAAACGAGAGTAGACTGAAGAAGTGCCGGTCTGCAGATGACAGTTTGCAAATCAGGTATAAAAATGTTTTTGGAGGTATGTAATGATGAAAATAGCGGTAACTTATGAGGACGGACAGGTTTTTCAGCATTTCGGCCATTGCGGGGAATTCAAGATTTATGAGACGGAAAAAGATACGGTGATATCCTCCCGGGTTTTCAGTACAGGAGAGAGCGGACACGGGGCACTCGCAGGATTTTTGAAGGAGCATGGAGTGGATACCCTCATCTGCGGCGGTATCGGCGCCGGCGCACGGGCAGCACTTGATGAACTGGGGATCCGCCTTTATCCGGGTGTCACGGGAGCAGCGGATGAGAGTGTGGACAAGCTGCTTGCAGGCAGCCTGGATTATAATCCGAACACATCATGCAGTCATCATCACGAGGATGGACATGACTGCGGCAGCAATCACTGCAAAGAAGATAAGCAGGGCTGTGCCGGGAACCATTCGTAGGCAGGAACAGGCCCGGGGGTTCAATTGTTTCAATTAAACGATAGGCCGGACCGGGGTCCGGAAAACAGGAGAGAGGGAAGGTCCGGATGCGGCCGGAGTTTCTCTCCTGTTTTTGTTGAAGGAGGTGACCTATACACTCACAGGCCGGTGAGCCGTGAATCGTAACGGCAAGTTCTATTTTTTATTGTTTTGTCATATTGTTCCATAAGACGTAACAGTTCATGCTGTCTGAACTGCTGCTATAAGACAACCTGTCACAGGGAGGAAGGGAGAATAAGATGTACGAAAACAAAACAATAGAAGAAGTTTGCAGACAATTTGAATGCAATGGCCGGACAGGTCTTACTCAGGAAGAGGCCGGCAACCGGTTGGAACATTATGGAAAAAATATGCTGAGGGAGGCGAAGAAACAAACACTGGCTCAGAGATTTGCGGAACAGCTCTGTGATTCCCTGATTTTTGTCCTGTTTGCGGCGGCGGGAATTTCCATTATGCTTCATGAGTACAGTGACGCTGTGATTATACTGGCTGTGGTGGCAATGAATGCCGTGGTAGGGGTGATACAGGAGGGAAAGGCGGAAAAGGCGCTGGAATCCCTGAGAAAGATGACAAAGCTGGAGGCGGTTGTGATCCGTGGAGGCAGGGAGATGACAGTGCCCGCAGAGGAACTGGTGCCGGGGGATCTGGTGGTTCTGGATGCCGGACGTCAGGTGCCTGCCGATCTTCGTCTTGTTCAGGGGGCAAACATGAAAATAGAGGAATCCGCCCTGACGGGGGAATCGGTACCTGTTTCAAAGAGCAGTACCTTTGTTGCCGCATCGGAGGTTCAGGTCGGGGACAGGAAGAATATGGCGTTCATGACTTCCTACGTAACGAACGGCAGGGGCTGTGGAATCGTCACGGCTACAGGCATGGCTACGGAAATCGGCAGGATTGCAGCGCTGATTCATGAGGCTCCGGAGGAGGAGACGCCGCTGCAGAAACGACTTTCGGATTTGGGAAAGGTGTTGAGCCTTACGGCGGTATTTCTGTGCGCCCTGCTGTTTGTACTTGCAGTGGTGCAGAAAAGAGATGTGATGGAGATGCTCATCACGGCAATCTCCCTGGCCGTGGCGGCAGTGCCGGAAGGACTGCCGGCGGTAGTCACCATTGTACTGGCCCTCAGTGTGACGAGAATGGTAAAGGCGGGGACCATTGTAAGACGGCTTCCGTCGGTCGAGACATTGGGCGCTGTCAGTGTGGTGTGTTCCGATAAAACGGGAACGCTCACAAAAAATGAAATGACGGTAACGGCCTGCTATCTGGACGGAAGAATCAGGGAAGCCCCGGCGATTGAATATGGAAAAACAGGAAACCGGCTTCTGACCTGCTTCTGTCTGTGCAATGATGCGACGGAGGAAACGGGCGATCCGACGGAAATCTCGCTAATCCGGCTGGCCGGTACGGGCGGTATCAGGAAAGAGAGGGAAGAAAGGGAGAAACCCAGATATGCGGAACTTTCCTTTGATTCCGACCGGAAGATGATGACAACCCTCAACAGGGAAGGCAAGTCATATGTCTCTTATACAAAAGGCGCCCCGGACGAGGTCCTGAAACGCTGCACCTCTATTATGAAGGATGGAAAAGTGCAGCCCCTCGAAAGCAGGGACAGAAAGAAAATCCAGGAGGCCATAGAGACGATGTCGGGACGGGCCCTGCGTGTTCTGGCCGGAGCCATGGCGGAGGGGGTGACGAAGCCGACAGAGAAAAATCTTGTTTTCCTTGGAATGGCAGGAATGATTGATCCGCCGAGGGACGAGGCAAAAGCTGCTGTTGAAGCATTTAAAAGGGCGTCGGTAAGAACCGTGATGATAACAGGGGATCATGTGGACACGGCTTTCGCCATAGCAAGGCAGCTCGGTATTGCCGAGGAGAAGGGGCAGTGCATATCCGGCGTGGAACTGGAGCGGATGGATGACGGGGAGCTGAAAAAACGGATACGGAATGCGGCTGTATTTGCCCGGGTGTCCCCGGATCATAAGGTAAGAATTGTCCGGGCGTTAAAATCCGACGGTAACATCACGGCTATGACCGGGGACGGCGTAAATGACGCTCCGTCGTTAAAGAGCGCCGATATCGGAATAGCAATGGGAAAGACGGGTACGGACGTGGCCAGGCAGGCATCGGATATGATACTGACGGATGATAATTTTGCAACAATCGAGAGGGCTATTGAAGAAGGAAGAGGAATTTATGAAAATATAAAGAAGTCGGTTATTTTTCTGCTTTCCTCCAATTTCGGGGAGATAGCCACTATGTTTGCAGCCATCGCGGCAGGCATTCCCTCGCCGCTGAAATCGAGTCATATTCTGTGGATTAATCTGATTACAGATTCACTCCCGGCCCTTGCTCTGGGGGTGGATAAAAATGACGGCAGCCTGCTGATGAAAAAACCGCCCAGAAAGCCGGGAGAGAGTCTGTTTGCAGGAGGAGGATGGTTCTATACGGTATTTTACGGACTGCTGATAGCATCAATCAGCCTTGCGGCATTTTTCCGTGTACCCTGGGAAGTGGTGACCGGAAGAGGAGTTGAATTCTCTTTGACGGCTGTTTCAGCGGTTCTAAGGGAAGAAGCGGTGCTCTGCCGGGCGCAGACTTATGCGTTCACTGTGCTTGGATTATCGGAGCTTTTTCATGCCGTGGGGATGCGCAACGTGGAGGTATCAATTTTCAGAAGCGGACTCTTCACCAACCCGCTGATGGCTGTGGCATTTGCAGCCGGGCTCTGCCTGCAGTTTGCCGTTACGGAGATTCCGTTTTTAGTCGATGCCTTCAGAACGGCAGTCCTTTCACCGGGCGAGTGGGGGTTCCTGCTGCTTCTGGCGGCCGTCCCGATGCTGGCGCATGAAGTAATTGTGTTAGTAAAAACCTTTACAAAGAGATAGCATAGACAGCTTTGCGGCACAGCAGGGTCATAAAAGCTTGCCTATGGCTAATCCCATCAGCAGCAGGCCGCTGAGCCAGGATAAATCCAGACTGGAGCGCTTCGCCAGCGTCCGGCCGAGGAAGCTTCCGAGCAGAACTGCGGCGGTATTAAGTAAAAGGGACAGAAGGATGGTGAGGGGCAGATGAGTGACCATCATGCCTGCTCCAAATCCGGCCGCCGCGCTGTCTAAGGACAGGGCCAGGCCAAGGGACAGGGCTTCCACAGGTGAGAGGACGGCAATGTCTTCCCCGTTGGCAGCCGACGGATCAGCGTAAACCGTCAGGATGAAATTCAAATTTGAAATTGAAAAACAAACCTTGCGTTCAAAAAAATCTGATTTCCTGATAAATGATTTTATCGTGCTGTCAAAAAGCTTGATAAAACCAAGTGCAAAGAGAATCAGAAAACAGAGAACAGAGGTGGCCCTGGGAGGAATCAGCCCTCCGAACCATTTGCCCAGCAGAAGAAAGAGAACGAGAATCCCGGTGGACAGGGCTGTAATGACAGCTACTGAGGCAGCCGGGATTTTTACGCGGTCAGTTCCATAGACAAAGCTGGCGGCAAAGGCGTCCAGCGACAGGGCGGTAATGAGCAGAAAAAGCTGGGGAAAGGAGGTATTCATGGATAGTTCCTTCCAAAAATTACTGTTATTTTATACTATTCGTGAAAAAACAGGCGGTTACAGAAGTAAGTTTTGGAATTAATGGTTGTTCTTTAATGGGAAATCTCCTATAATAGTAGGAGACATACTCTGCCTGCGGCAGAAATATGTTACTGTTTGCGGCACGATTAAGGTATGGAAAGCCATAAACAGTAATAGAAATATACTGATGACAAAAGGGGTATGAAATGGAAGGTAGACAGGAAGGCATACTGGATGATACACAGGAATTGACAACAGAAAATATGCCGGAAAATCAACCGGGGGACCAGCCGGAAGCAGAACTGATGGGTCAGCCGGAGAAGACGCCGGAAAATGCGGCTTCGAATAAACCGGAACAAGAATCCGAAGTATCGGCGGACGGCCGGGACATAGTTTCGGACGAGCAGCTTCGTCAGAGAAAGCCGAGAAGCAGAAAATCACAAAAACAGGAAAAGAAGCAGCAGAGAAAAGTGAAAAAAGCAGAAAAACAAAAGAAACCGGATAATTCAAAAGGCCTGTGGAAATACATCAAGATTATTTTCAGAACGATGTTCAAGGTGCTGAAAGTTACATTCATGACACTTTTTATCATATGTGTCATTGCGCTTGTGGCAGTTCTGGGAATAGGGGCTTATAAGGTCTATCCGATGTATCTCGAGTATAAGACACAGGTGGCCGGGATTGTGGAGGCCAGCACGCCCGACACGTTCCGGCTGCAGGAGGCCAGCTTCATCTATGACGCGAACGGCGAGGTTCTTGCTAAGCTGACCGGCGATGAAGATTCCAGCTATCTGACCTATGATGAGATACCGGAGTATGCGGTGAACGCATTTATAGCCATAGAGGACAGGACATTTTGGGACAATTCGGGGATCGACATTAAAGGAATTTTCCGTGTCGCCATCAATTATTTCAAGACCGAGGGCGAAGAAAAGCATGGCGCCAGCACAATTACACAGCAGCTTGCCAGGAACCGGTTCCTGACCAGGGAAGTGTCGATTGAACGAAAGGCCAAGGAGATGCTGATTGCCATGGATCTGACGAAGAAGTATACAAAAAAACAGATCATGGAATTTTATATCAATGATATCAGCTTTGCCAATACGTATTACGGACTGCAGGCGGCAGCCAGGGGATACTTCGGTGTGGATGCAAATGATTTAAGCCTCAGCCAGATAGCATATCTGTGCGCGATCCCGAACTCACCGTCCTACTACAATCCTTACAAGCATCCGGAGAATGCCATTAAGAGAAGAGATAAAATCCTCGGTGATATGAAGGATATGGGATTTATTACCGAAAAAGAATATTCGCAGGCGCTTGAGGAAACCATCAATGTGCAGCGGATGAAGACACCGATGAGGAATTATGAGACGACCTATGCCATCGATTGTGCGATCCGTTATCTGATGAGGATGGATGGATTTGATTTCAAGTATGGCTTCCAGAATAAGAGCCAATATCTGGAATACAAAGACAGGTATGAGGAAGTTTACAACCAGGAGCGGGATAATCTCTATACGGGAGGTTATACGATTTACACTTCCCTGGAACCGGACAAACAGAGAATTTTGCAGGAGTCGGTCGACAGTGTGCTTACATTCGACGAAGCGGTGGCGGAGAATGGGATTTTTTCTTTACAGGGCGCCGCAACTGTGATTGACAACAGTACCAACCGGGTCGTGGCTATCGTGGGCGGCCGCAGCCAGGATACGGATACGTATACGCTGAACCGCGCATTCCAGAGTTTCCGCCAGCCGGGCAGCACCATTAAACCGCTGATCGTTTACGCCCCGGCGCTGGAGAACGGTTACAAATCCACGACGATGGTGAAGAATATCAAGGTTCAGGATGCCAAACAGAAAGATGCTGTGGTGAAGGACTTGCCGGGAGATATGATGACACTGAGGACAGCGGTGGAGAAGAGCCGCAACGGCGTTGCGTGGTATGTATACGATGATATTACGCCTGAACTTGGAATGTCTTATCTGACACAGATGCGGTTCGACAATATTGTGCCTGATGATTACTATCCGGCTTCCGCCCTGGGAGGTTTCACCTATGGAGCGACGACGGAAGAGATGGCGGGAGCTTACTCGGCGCTGGCAGACAGCGGGCGCTATAAAGAGCCGACCTGCATAGTTAAACTGATAGATAACGAAGGCAACGATGTTTTCGAGGAGTATCCTGTCATTCAGGTATATCAGGAAAATACGGCCAACGTGATGACGGATATATTAAAAGGCGTAATTTCCAGGGGAACGGCCGCCTCGATGGGCTGGAGAAGCAGCATTGAAGCAGCAGGAAAGACCGGAACTACCAACAGCAGTAAAGATGGATGGTTCTGCGGCATGACCCCGTATTATACGATTTCCGTATGGGTAGGTTATGACCAGCCGAAGATGCTTTCAACCCTTTACGGAGCCACTTATCCGGCTTCCATTTGGAAAAAGTCAATGGAACAGCTGGTAGAGGGCTTAGAGCCGGCATCCTTCACGGAGCCGGGGCCGGAAACCGGAATTGGTGACGGCAGCCAATATCTGCCCGGCAGGGATGACGACGAGTTACTCTCCGACGGGTATACGGTAGGTGATTTCCGAAAGGATCACGCGCTTGCGGATGCGGCTCAGGAATTGATTGATCAGATGAGAAAATCAGGATCCGGTGCGAGAAAGCAGTTTAAGGCGGAAGCCCAGGCGCTGATTAATCAGATTACCGGAGATACATTGAGAAACAGGATGACGGGAATACTGAATTCGTCCGGAAGCAACGGCACGGGAGTCCAGGTGCCACCGCCTGTCCTGCCGCCTGCAGAGCTGCCTTCCCAGGAAGAAGCGCCCCCTGAGACAGTACCTTCCGGCCCGGGAAGCGATACCGGCAGTCCGGGTAAGCAGAATGTACCACAGGGACCTGCGGCGGAAATTATAGAGTAAAGAGGAGAGGTTATTTTGAAGATACAACAGTCAGCAGAGGATTATCTGGAGACAATACTTGTTTTAAGCAGACGCAAACCGATGATACGTTCCATCGATATTGTCAATGAGCTGGGATTTTCCAAGCCAAGTGTCAGTATTGCAATGAAGAACCTGAGGGAAAACGGATATATTTCCATGGATCACGAGGGATATATCACTCTGGAGCCATCGGGACGTGAGATTGCGGAGACGATTTATGAGCGTCATACGATGCTGACCGAATTGCTGGTGGCTCTCGGCGTCAACAGGGAAACGGCGGTAGAAGATGCCTGCCGAATCGAACATGTCGTGAGTTCGGAAAGCTTTGCAGCGATAAAAAAGCATGTGACTGACAAAACAAAAATGATGAAAAAGGACTAAAAGATAGTTATTTTAATGCAGGTGAAAACAGGCAGCCCCCTGAAACAGCAGGAGGGCTGCCTGTTTTCACTGATTATTGGCGGTGACCCGTGCGCGTAACGTGCAGGTTATCGCTGGATGGCGGCTGCCTGTAGATAACCGGAATCCCTGGTTTTTATGAAGTCATTACCTGTACGGAGTAGCTGTTGGCTGATCCGAGGATCGTCAGAGTATAGCTGTTGCCGCCGCGGAACTGTACTCCGGTGTCAATAATCGGAACACCAGGATTGGTTCTTCTGAATACAGTCAGCCTGTATACGCCTGGAATGATATGAAGGTATCTTGTGTAATTCATGTAATCCAGATTCGACACGACAAGGCGTCCGTTTAAGTAAATGTCAAGAGGCTCACGGATAGCTGCCGCATTGTAGAAGCGGACATGGGCGATATCGGATGTTGTTGAGAAAAATGGAGAGAGTGTTCCCCAGGTCCAGAGGATTCCGGTAGTAGAATTTGGCCATATGATGTTTCCGGTGCAGTTGACACATCCCATATTAGAATTAGAAGACGGGAGAGAGGGCGTTACAGGGCCAAGCGGACCGAAACCGGGAGCTGCCGGAACATTCATACCGTTGCTCGGAACAGTAGGCGTTACAGGGCCAAGCGGACCGAAACCAGGAGTTGCCGGAACATTCGAATCGGTTGGATTGGTTGGAACGGAAGGGGTCACAGGGCCTTCAGGACCGAAGCCGGGAGCCGCCGGGACATTATTGCTGTTTCCGGTTTCAGGAACAGATGGGGTAGCTGAAGTTTCTGTGTCATAACCGGGCATGGCGGCAGAATCATCGTAGTTGTAGGTTTCCATATATCTGATACCTCGCTTGCTTTTTATATATTATTATATGGGAGAAAGGGGAAGACGTTCATAAATGTTTAGTTAAGCAGGTGAGGACGCCGCCGGTACGGCCGGCGGACGGGGTGGTGAGGTGTGTATATGAGTCTTTCGTCCCGGGGGGGGGGTGGCATCGCTGGATGGAGAAGGAGATACTGTGGTTTTGTTTTCGCAGGGCGGAGC
>OBXO01000460.1_pt1 | contig 32873 bp, 20 predicted proteins | sample 1501431 | NCBI WGS metagenome assembly OBXO01 (sample SAMEA2580163, study PRJEB22360) | human gut metagenome | biome: human gut; feature: human-associated habitat; material: faeces | place: Denmark | collected 2008/2010 | reverse complement strand
TGACCATGGAAGGCCGCTCAAACCTCAGGTGTTGCAACCACCACTAGAATCTGCCCTGCCATAGTGGTCGATTGGGGGGGGGGGCGGTGCATTGGGCGTGGATTTGCGCCAATGGGTGTGGGACGCTACGCGTGTTTTGCCGATTTTTGCGTGGCGTCCCACGGCCCCTCGGGTAATGGCTGTGACGGGTGTGGCAGGAATGGCGTCTTTCCGGGGTTTCCAGTTTGAGTGTGTGGGATGGGGAAAATGTAAAACGATTGACTTAGCTGTTGTCCCACGCTTTTGTGGGATGGCAACTCTGGAATGGGCAAATTCGTCGTGGCGTCCCACAACGATGTTAAAACTCGACCATGATGCAAGCCGACCGAACGCTTCGGTGGTCATCTGGCCGCTGTGACCCCACAATGATGATGGGAAACTCGGTCATAATGTAGGCAGGCGAACGTTTCGCGGCCATATGGCCGTCCTGCCCTGCAGTGATGTTGAGAAAATGCGGTCACGGTGCATGAGGAGAACCGTTGACCTGCGTGTTTCAGTGGTCGCGAACTGCATATGCGCTAAAAAAAGCTCTGCAGTGGATTGCATGAATCCAATGCAGAGCCTTATTGGTTGCTGTGAACGCGGCTAACGCAGCGATTTCACTCGCTCAGGGCCTTGTCTACCACGACGGTGGCCTCGTCGAGCACCTTGTCCAGAGCCTCGGGGGAGACGAAGGACTCGGCGTACACCTTGTAGATGTTCTCGGTGCCGGAGGGGCGGGCGGCGAACCAGTTGTCCTTGGTGGTGACCTTCAGACCGCCGATCTTGGCGTGGTTGCCCGGTGCCTCGGTCAGCTTGGCGGTGATGTCTTCGCCAGCCAGGGTGGAGGCGGTCACGTCGTCGCCGGACAGTGCCGCGAACTTGGCCTTCTGCTCCAGTGTGGTCGGGGTGTCGACGCGCTTGTACCAAGACTCGCCGAAGCGCTCGACCTGCTCCTGGTGAAGCTGGGCCGGGTTCTTGCCGGTCTTGGCGGTGATCTCGGCGGCCAGCAGGTCGGGGATCAGACCATCCTTATCGGTGGTCCACACGCGGCCGTCCTTGCGCAGGAAGCTCATGCCGGAGCTCTCCTCGCCGCCGAAGGCGACTTCGCCGCTGAACAGCGGGTCCACGAACCACTTGAAGCCCACCGGCACTTCGATGACCTTCGCGTTGATCGATGCGGCCACGCGGTCGATCAGGGAAGAGGAGACCAGCGTCTTGCCCACGGCTGCGCCCTCAGGCCAGCCCGGACGGTTGCCGCCGAACAGGTACTCCACGCACACGGCGATGTAGTGGTTCGGGTTCATCACGCCCCAGTTCGGGCAGACGATGCCGTGACGGTCGGCGTCCGGGTCGGTGCCGCCGACCAGATCGTACTTGTCCCAAGCGCCGGCGTTGAGCTCGTCGACCAGGCCCTTCATGGCGTACGGGGAAGACGGGTCCATGCGGATCTTGCCGTCGTGGTCGATGGTCATGAAGCGCCAGGTCGGGTCGACCTCAGGACGCACCACGCCGATGTTCAGGCCGTACTTCTCGTTGATGAGCGGCCAGTAGTTCACGGAAGCGCCGCCGAGCGGATCGATGCCCAGACGCACGCCGGAGTTGCGGATCACGTCGAAGTCGATGACGTTCTCCAGGTCGTCCACGTAGTGCTCGCGGAAGTCGAAGCCCTCGACGTACTCGGACTTGATGGCCTCCTCGTAGGGCACACGCTTGATGGACTTGAAGTCGCCGAGCAGCTCGTTGGCGCGAGCGGCGATGGCATTGGTGGTCTCGGCCGGAGCCGGGCCGCCGGTGACGGGGTCGTACTTGAAGCCACCGTCGGTGGGCGGGTTGTGGGACGGCGTGACGACGATGCCGTCGGCGAGGCCCTCGCCCTCGAAGCGCTGGGTGCCGTCGGCCGCACGGTTGTGGGTCAGGATGGCCTGGGAGACCACCGGGGTGGGCACGAAGTCGTCACGGGAATCGACGCGTACGTGCACGCCGTTGGCGACGAGCACCTCGATGGCGGTCTTCTTGGCCGGGCCGGACAGCGCGTGGGTGTCGGAGCCGAGGTACAGCGGGCCGGTGACGCCGGCCTTCTTGCGGTATTCGGCGATGGCCTGGGAGATGGCGATGATGTGGGCCTCGTTGAACGAGGTCTTCAGGGACGATCCGCGGTGGCCGGAGGTGCCGAAGATGACACGCTGCTCGGGGACTTCGGGATCGGGGACGAGGTCATAGTATTTGCCGATAACCTCATCGACATTGATCAGATCTGCTGGGGTGGCGGGCTGACCCGCATTGTTTGCTACCATGCTCCCTATTCTGCCACGTTTTTTCGCCACGTTGGGTACGATTATGTTAAGAGTTGTCAACTTTTGTGCGAATCGTGTGCCGGTTGTCTAGCGCTTGGTCATTTCCTCCTCGATTTCCTCCAGCGACTTGCCGTTGGTCTCGGGCACCAAGCGCATCACGAACGGGATGGACAGGGCCGAAAACACGCCGAAAATCGCGAACGGGCCGCCCACATTGTTGCCGAACGCATCGAGCAGCACGAGGAAGAACTGGGAGACGATGAAGTTGCCCAGCCAGTTCGCCGCCGAGCCGAAGGAGGAGCCGATGCCGCGCACGCTCAGCGGGAAGATCTCGCCGATAAGCACCCAGGCGATCGGGCCCCACGAGACCGCAAAGCCGAGGATATAGAAAGCGATGAGAATCATCGTCGGCACGGCCAGCACGGCCACGTCGCCCACGAAGTTCATCACGGCGAGCACGGCGAGCGAAACGGTCATCACGATGGAACCGAAGATCAGCACGCCCTTGCGCGGGAAACGATCCATGATAAGCGTGGCCACGATGGTGCTCACGAAGTTCACCACGCCGATGCCCACCGACACCCAGATCGCGTCGCCTTCAGGGAAGCCGAAGCCCTTGATGAACACCTGCGGCAGGAAGTAGATCACCGAGTTGATGCCCACGAGCTGCTGGAACAGCATGATACCGATGGCGGCCACCAGCGCCGGACGAGCGATACGGAACAGTTCGCGCACACCACCCTTGGTGTCCTGTGCGGCCACGGCCTTGATTTCGTCCAGCTCAATCTGCACCTGGGTCTGATCCACGTCCTTGCGAATCAGCGTAAGCACTTTGAAGGCGTTGCGGGTGTCGCCCTTGTTCACCAGATAACGCGGGGATTCGGGCAGCAACAGGCCGCCGAGCAGCAACAAGGCGGCCGGCACCAGCGCCGAACCGAGCATCCAGCGCCAGTCGCGGATGCCGAAGAGGTTGTGGTTCAGGAATCCGAGGTTGGAGGCGTAGGCCAGCAGAATGCCGAAGGTGACCATGAGCTGGAACAGCGTGGACAGTGAGCCGCGACGCTCCTTCGGCGCCAGTTCGGCCAAGTACGCCGGGGTCAGGGCGGAGGCCGCGCCGACGGCGAGACCCAGGATGATGCGGGCGCACACCATCATCGCGAATCCGGTGGAGGAGGCGCACAGGCCTGAGCCGAGCAGGAACAGCAGCGCGGAGACGATGAGCAGCTTCTTGCGGCCGAACCGGTCAGACAGTGCGCCGATCGACAGCGCGCCTGCGCACGAGCCGATCAGCACCGAGGAGGTGATGAAACCGGTCTGAGAGACGCTCAGGCCGAAGTCCGATTCGATAAGCGGGGAGGCGCCGGAGATGATGCCGGTGTCGAAACCGAACAGCATGCCGCCGAGCGCGCCGAAGGTGAAGATGAATGCGCTGTTGAGCGGGAAGCGCGTGGAGAAGCCGTGCGATTCGGCGGCTTCGAGGTCCTCGATTGCGTTGGCTGCCGCGTTTGTGGCCGCGTCCGCCACCCCGGCCACGCCGGTTTCGATGGTTTCGATTGCGGTGGCCGCTGCACCGGTTGCGCCGGTCTCCTGTGCCGCGGATGCCGTCTGCTTCGATACGGGTGATGCCGTCGTCGTCATTGCCTTGTCCTTTCGCCGTTGACGGGCCGCGCCTGCCGCGTGGCCCCTCTGCCGCATGCAAGGTCAGGCTTCGATTGCCTGAAGTCGCCCGAAAACAAAAAAGACCTGGAACAACGTGGAATTCGCATATTACGATACACAAATTCCACGTCACTCCAGGTCTTGCCTCATTTTGAGTAACAACCCTGCTACGCAACGTGTGTGAAAGATAGGATACGACTTTCTCGGTCGCGACACTCCGAATAGGCGGCAAAAAACGATGATTTTTGACAACGATTGCAGGATTCTGCATGGTGGAATGAAGTCGGAATGGGCGCTGCGGCAAATACGGAGAACGGGTGCGGCGGAACACCATAGCGGAACGCTATCGCGGAGCACCGTAGCGCATAGTTGCCGTTTCGCGATGCTTTGCCGGCATTGCCGTGCTTTTGGGGCACCCAGCGCCGATAATGGAACACAGTGGCATACGGCAGCAAGGAGGAACCGTGGCGAACGCATCGAACGCAACGCCTGCAGTGATTGCGGCGTGCATCGTCGATGCCGTCGGCGGCTCCGCGAACATCACCAACCTGACCCATTGCGCCACGCGACTGCACTTCGAACTGGACGACGCCGGCCAGGTCAGCCAGCACGGTCTCGAATCCATCCCCGGAGTCCTCGGCGCATTCCCGCGAACCGGCAATCGTTATCAGGTCATCATCGGCGGAGCGGTCGCCTCGGTGTACGAGCAGATCGTTCGGATGCAGGCAGCGCGATTGACTCCGGCAACGCAATTACCATCGGCGGCGTCGCGGCCAACGCAGTCCGCGCAATCCACTCAGTCAACGCAATCCACTCAGTCAACGCAATCCACTCAGCCTACGCAGCCTACGCAGTCCGCGCCGAACCTTTCCGACGACGTCGCACCATTGCGCGATACCGACACCGAGCAGAGTCACGGCCCATCCAATACATCCCGTCACTTCACGCCTCGTACCGTCCGCGAGTGGGGCAGTGCCGCCCGCGCTTGGGCTGCCGCGTTTTTCGACTACCTGTCTGACTCGTTCCGCCCGATTCTGGGTGTACTGCTCGGTGCCTCGCTGGTCATCGCCATCGTCAACGTGATCGTTGCACTCGGCATCGTGCCTGACGGCGAGACCTCCGCCGGCTGGATACTACTCAAGGCGATTTGGGAGGGTGTGTTCACCGTTCTGCCGATTATGATCGCCTACAATGCGGCCAAGAAACTGGACGTCGACCCCTGGCTCGGCGGCGCGATTATGGCCGCGCTGATGACCCCGCAGTTTACTGGCGTGATGTCCGGAATGTCCGGAATGTCCGGAATGTCCGGAATGTCCGGAATGTCCGGAATGTCCGGGGCGTCCGTATCCAGCGCCCTCTCCGGGGCGATTCAATGCTCGGCCAACGCCGTATTCGGCGCCGAAACCTGCACCGTGTCGGCGTTCGGCATACCGATTCAACTCAACGACTACGGCGGCAACGTCTTCGTGCCGTTGCTCATGGCTGCCGTGCTCGCCGTGGTCTACCACGGGTTGAAGCGCGTCATTCCCGACAGCGTACAGCTGGTGTTCGTGCCATTCCTCTCACTGGTCGTCGTTTTTGCGCTCACCATACTGGTCATCGGGCCTCTGGGAATATGGCTCGGCGGTGGGCTGGGAGCGGCCACAGCATGGCTTAACGCGCACGTGCCGTTCCTATTCACGCTCATCATCCCGATGCTCTACCCGTTTCTCGTGCCGCTCGGTCTGCACTGGCCGTTGAATGCCCTGATGCTGATGAACATTCAGGCGCTCGGCTACGATTTCGTCCAAGGTCCGATGGGTGTATGGAACTTTGCCTGCTTCGGTGCCACCGCTGGCGTGCTCGTGCTGGCCGTACGCGGCAAGGATTCGGCCATGCGGCAGACCGCGGTGGGGGCGTTGCTCGCGGGATTGCTGGGTGGCGTTTCGGAACTGAGCCTGTACGGCATCCATCTGCATCACCGCCGCGTCTACCGCTGGCTGCTCGCCGGCTGCGCGGCCGGCGGCGTGACCAGCGCGGTGCTTGGCTGGCTGTTCCCGTCCGTGCTGCCATCCGGTCAGATGGTCCGGGGCGTCACGACTACGGCGTTCGCCTTCTCCTCGTTGCTGACGATTCCGGTGTTTGACAGAATGTGGGTGTACGCGCTGTCCATCGCCGTTGCGTTTGTAATGGCGATGGTGCTGACGGTGCTGTTCGGGTACCGTACGCCGCCGCGCGCCACGGAGGCGCAGATGGTCTCGGCGGGCGAGAACGTACGCTCGCAGGATGCGGTGAGAGGGATTGGCGCGACATCGTCGGATGCGGAGTCTGCGGAAGATTCCCCATCGCGGCCTGCCTCCGATCGGACTCCTGACTCCAACGCCATCCTGTCGCCGGTCGCCGGCCGGTTGATGAATCTGGAAGCGACTGGCGATCCGGTGTTCGCCTCCCGCGCGCTGGGGGAGGGTGTAGGCGTCGTGCCGGAGACGACCGGCGAGACGGCCGTGCTAGCACCGGTCAGTGGCACGCTGAAAACCGTGGCCCGGACCGGCCATGCCTTCGGCATTAAAACCGATGACGGCATCGAAGTGCTGGTTCATGTCGGCATTGACACCGTCAATATGGATGGCGAGGGATTCGTCGTGGCCGTGGGCAAAGGCGAGCGGATCGCGGCGGGAGAGCCACTGGCCACCGTGGATTTCGGCAAAGTCGCGGCGGCCGGGCACAGCGTTGTGGTGGTGGTGACGGTGGTCAACGCCGCTGAACTGACCGTGGTCACGCCGTTGATCGGCGACGGTAGCAGCGACGACAACGGCGGCGACTGCAAAACCGTATCAGCCGGCAGCCCGATCATCGATGTGGAACAATGACGTTGCGAAAGGATGCCATGGAAATACTGCGAGTGTTCAACAACAACGTCGTGCTCGCCAAAGGCGGCGACGGCGGTGAGGTGATTCTCACCGGCCGTGGACTGGGGTTCCAGGCCAAGCCGGGGCAGACGGTCGACGAGTCGAAAGTCGTGCGCACCTTCGTGCCATCGGACGGGCGCGACCCTGACCATCTGGCGCAGATGCTGGCGGACATTCCGCCCGAAATCATCCGCGTGGTCGTCGAATCCATGCAGGAGACCGGACTGGGGGAGCGCGAGACCGGCAGCACCACGCTGGTCATGGCCCTGTCGGACCACGTGGCGAATGCGGTGGAGCGGGTGCGGCGCGGCATCGACATCACCTACCCGCTGCTCGGCGAGGTGAGCAACCTGTACCCGCAGGAATACGCGCAGGGGCGTGCGATGCTCGCATCGCTCAATGCACGGCTCGACGTCACGCTGCCGGACGGCGAGGCCACCGCGCTTGCCATGCATCTGGTCAACGCCGGCTTCGCCACCGGCGACCTGTCCTATACGTACACGATGACGGGCGTGATCCAGCAACTGCTTGACATCATCGACCACAGCTACGGCATCACGTTGGACCGCAGTTCCGTGAACGTGGGCCGGTTCATCACCCACCTGCGCTACCTGTTCGTACGCATCCACCAGCACCAGCAACTGACGGACGAGCCGGCACCGGTGATGAAGGTGATTCGTGAGTCCTACCCCGCTGCGCTGCGATGCGCGCGAACCATCGCCTCCCTGCTCGAACTGCGCCTCGACACGGATATCAGCGACGACGAAATCGCTTATTTGGCGATGCATGTCGCCCGAGTCACCGGCCACGCATCGTAGTAACGGATTAGCGGATTGGCGAATCAGCGAATCGGCTCGAGTGTACCGGTCATTTCGGCGAAATTCGAGGTGGCATTTGAAGCAGCGGCCTGCGCGGTCTTTTCCAGCGCGGAGGCGTCGGGCACGCGCACGATCAGCGCGCGGTGATCCACCGAGAAACGGATGTGGCGGGTTTCCGGCAGCATGTCACCGTCCACCTGCGCTTTGGCCGGCTTTACCAATGTGATTTCGGCACTGACACCCTGGACCTGTTCGATGGTCGAGTTCGTGGACAGCGGGTTCTGTTCGGGCTTGCCGATGATCGTCTGGTGCACCACGTCGCCGAACAGGTTGGCCCAGCCGAGGATGCCGCCGGTGGTGTCGATGATTTCGAAGTCCAGCAGACCATCGTCATAGGATGCCGCCGGCATCAGCGAGAACATGGGAATCTGGCCGCAGTTGCCGGCCATCACCGTGCGGAAATCGAGATTCTTGATGGTGTGGGTCGAGCCGTCGGCGCTGGTGACTGTCAGCGTGCCGCGGAACTTCGGCGCGAACAGGTTCTTCACGCCGCCCACGAAGTAGGCGAGCCAGCTGATGTTCGCCTTGAGCTCGGGGTTGGTGTCGTCGATCATGGCCGCATCGAAGCCGATGCCGGCGATGATGAGGAAGGCGTGGCCGTGGCCGTCCTCCGGGTGGTCGAGCAGAGTGAGACGGCCCATGTCCACCAGGCGGGAGCCGTGGGAGGTGGCCACGGTCAGCGCGGCGTCGATATCGTCCACGGGAACGCCCATATTGCGGGCAAACAGGTTGCCGGTGCCGATGGGGATGATGCCCAGCGCATGGCCGGTGCCGGAGACGGCGCTCGCCACCGTGCGCACCGTGCCGTCGCCGCCGACCGCGATCACCACGTCGGCGCCGTCCTCCAGCGCCTCAAGCGCGCAGACCCTGCCGTCCTTGTCAAGCTGGGTGTCGTAGAAGCGGATGCGATTGAGCCCCTTGGCCTCGCAGAACCTCTGGATATGCAGCCGGCGGGCTTCGGCCTGCGGTTTGGACGGATTCACGATGAAGGCGTACTGCACCTCGTCGTCCCGGCGCTTCTCCAGCGTCTGAGCCAGCTTGCGGCGGCGCTGCGCGCGCAGAGCGATGACGATGACGGCGATGAGCACCACCACAATGGCGATTGCGGCGATGATCAGAAACACGGTGAGGGCAGGCTGAGGCATGGCTCCTATTGTTATCGGTGGGGAGGTCGTTTGCGGCCATGGTGCGCCGTACGTGAACATTTCCTGCACGCAACAGCCCCGTGGGGCGCGATTATGGTTCAATCGCGTCTCATCTGACGAAATTGGCCGGGTGGACCCGTCCACGGACTTTCCCGGGCTTCCCTGTGATTTCCGCGTGACTCCCGCGCATTCGGCCATTGTCGGTGTCTGCTTACGCGGCTAGTCTGGTGCCCATGCTTGATATTCAATTCATCCGTGAACACACCGATATCGTCAAGGAATCCCAGCGCAAGCGCGGCGAGTCCGTGGAGCTCGTCGACGAAGTGCTCTCCTCCGACACCGCACGTCGTGAGGCGCTGAAGGCCTTCGAAGAGGCTCGCGCCCAGCAGAAGGAAATCGGCAAGAAGGTCGCCTCCGCCCCGGCGGACGAGAAGGCCAAGCTCATCGCCGAGACCAAGGAACTGTCCCAGAAGGTCTCCGAATACAAGTCCAAGGCCGATTCCGCCGCCGAGGAATACACCACCGCCATGTGGAAGCTCTCCAACATCGTGGAGCCCGAAGCTCCCGAAGGCGGCGAGGACGACTACGTGGTCGTCAAGAAGGTTGGCCAGATTCGCGACTTCGCGGCCGAAGGCTTCGAGCCCAAGGACCACCTGACCCTCGGCACCGGCGTGGCCGGCATCGACATGCGCCGCGGCGTCAAGGTCGGCGGCTCCCGCTTCTACTTCCTGCGTGGCCAGGTGGCCCGTATGCAGATCGCCATGCTCACCATGGCCGTGGACCAGGCCGAGGAGCACGGCTTCACGCTGGCCATCACCCCGACGCTGGTGCGCCCCGAGGTCATGCGCGGCACCGGCTTCCTGAACTCCCACGCCGACGAGATCTACCGTCTGCGCGAGCCCGACGACCAGTACCTGGTCGGCACTTCCGAAGTGGCGCTCGCCGGCATGCACGAGAACGAGATCCTCGACCTCGGCAACGGCCCGCTGCGCTACTGCGGTTGGTCCTCCTGCTACCGCCGCGAGGCCGGCGCCGCAGGCAAGGACACTTCCGGCATCATCCGCGTCCACCAGTTCGACAAGGTGGAGATGTTCGTCTACGCCAAGCAGGAGGACTCCTACAAGGAGCACGAGCACCTGCTGGCCATGGAACAGGAGATGCTCGCCAAGGTCGAGGTGCCCTACCGCATCATCGATACCGCCGCCGGCGACCTCGGTTCCTCCGCCGCCCGTAAGTTCGACTGCGAGGCTTGGGTGCCGACCCAGGGCCGTTACCGCGAGCTCACCTCCACCTCGAACTGCACCGAGTACCAGGCTCGCCGCCTGAACATCCGCGAGCGTATGGAAGACGGCGGCACCCGCCCGGTCTCCACCCTGAACGGCACGCTGGCCACCACCCGTTGGCTGGTCGCTATCATGGAGAACCACCAGCAGAAGGACGGCTCCATCGAGATCCCGAAGGCCATGCGCGCCTACATGGGCGGCAAGGAAGTTATCGAGCCCACGAAGTGGGAGGCCTGAGTCTCATCGTGCTTTAGCTCCCTCTGATGAGGGAGCTGTCAGCGTAGCTGACTGAGGGAGAGATTACTGAGGGAGAGATCGCTGATAGCCAGCAGGCGAATCCAAGACCGACCGCACTGCCGAATATCAACATCCCTCCCTTCTGTATAATGAATACTTGCGCGTGTGAACGCGCATCAGGACAGGTGTCTGAGCGGCCTAAAGAGACGGTCTTGAAAACCGTTGAGGGGCAACCCTCCGCGAGTTCGAATCTCGCCCTGTCCGCGAACCGAGGCCTGGGCAACATGCCCAGGCCTTTTTTTCTTTTTCTGGAACTTGTCTTCTTGATTGCCACCGGGGTGCTGATATATTGGTTTGTGATGCCGTAACATGCGGTGTCCCCGTTGATATGACGGGCCGATCGGCGTGAGCCGATAAGAAAAGGCCCGACGTTTGCAGCATCGGGCCTTTGCGTTGATTACCGGCTTGCGCCTTTAATCAACAAGGTTGCAAGATGAATCATATCACGATGCACGGTAGTCTGACCGTGAACGGGCGCACCGTGATCGTCCATATGGGCGATGGCGAGGCGAACGCCACGGTTGACGGCACGCACTTCAACGTGCGTAGCCTGTGGCAGCTCTACCAGTTGCTGAGACTGCTCGTGTAGCGTCTCATTAAGGTGCGGTGCCCCCTGGTCGGGTATCGCGCCGGCGACCTGAAAACCGATAATGTTGGCAAGTGCTTGCAATTTGCGGTGGACGATTGCAAGCTAACGTCTTGGATTGTTGCCGCTATCCAATATCTCATTAGGCCTACCGGTGGACCAAAAGTACGTTGCTTTGTAAGGGGAGTTAATGAAATGAACAAACTCGCACAATCGAGCATCGAACCGGTTTAATGCTACTCGCCTCAACGGGACGCGCGGTAATTGTTAGCTAAGTTGACAATAAAAGAATGAGGGCATACATTAGTAATCAGTCATCACACTGAGATGATGATTTCACTACGAAGGAGTAGAGATATGGTATCTCGCAATAAGCGCATCGTGGCTGCTTTTGCCGCGGTAGCAGCAATGGGAATGGGCTTGGCCGGTTGCGGCAGCGACACTGCCGGCGACACGAAGACCACCGATGATGGTGGCGTGGTCAACATCACCTACATGCACCGTCTGCCGGATTCCGAGGGCATGACTCTGGTCAACGACATCGTTGCCAAGTGGAATAAGCAGCACCCGAACATTCAGGTCAAGGCCACCAAGTTCGATGGCAATGCCGCCGACATGATCAAGAAGCTCGAGACCGACGTCAAGGCTGGCAATGCGCCGGATCTGGCTCAGGTCGGTTACGCCGAGGTTCCTGAGGTCTTCACCAAGGGCCTTCTGCAGGATGTCACCGATGAGGCCGCCAAGTACAAGGACGATTTCGCCTCCGGCCCGTTCGCACTGATGCAGGTGGACGGCAAGACCTACGGTCTGCCGCAGGACACCGGCCCGCTGACTTACTTCTACAACGCCGCTGAATTTGAGAAGCTCGGCATCACCGTGCCGAAGACCGCTGACGAGCTCATTGAGACCGCCAAGAAGACCGCTGCCCAAGGCAAGTACATCATGACCTTCACACCTGATGAGGCCATGATGATGATGTCCGGCCAGGCCGGCGCTTCCGGTCCGTGGTACAAGGTCGACGGCAACTCCTGGGTTGTCAACACCCAGACTAAGGGCTCCAAGGCCGTGGCCGATGTCTACCAGCAGCTGATCGACAACAAGGCCGCCCTCACCAACCCGCGTTGGGATGCATCGTTTGATAACTCCATCCAGTCCGGTCAGCTGATCGGCACCGTGGCCGCCGCTTGGGAAGCCCCACTGTTCATCGATTCCGCCGGTGGCACTGGTGCTGGTGAGTGGAAGGTCACCCAGCTCGGTGACTGGTTCGGCAATGGCACCAAGACCGGCGCCAATGGTGGTTCCGGTGTGGCCGTGCTCAAGGGTTCCAAGCACCCGGCCGAAGCCATGGAGTTCCTTGACTGGTTCAACACCCAGGTTGATGACCTTGTCTCCCAGGGCCTTGTCGTGGCCGCTACCACCGCGGATGCCAAGACCCCGCAGAAGTGGTCCGACTACTTCAGCGGACAGGATGTCATGGCTGAGTTCAAGACCGCGAACGACAACATGGGTGACTTCACCTACATGCCTGGCTTCTCCGCAGTCGGCGCTGCAATGAAACAGACCGCCGCCAAGGCTGCCGATGGTTCTGCCAAGGTTTCGGATGTGTTCGACACCGCTCAGAAGACCTCTGTGGATACGCTGAAGAACCTCGGTCTGTCCGTCAAGGAGTGACCTCACTAGGTCTTGTCAACGGGCCGGCTTGAAATAGCCGGCCGTCCAAGACCTTCGATGCCTCGCATCACCATAGCGAAAGGCCGGGGCACATACTCCGGCCTTCCGTATTGTTTGGGGGTATTGCTGCAGGGGCGCTGTGGCCCTTGTCATTTGTTTTACTGTTCTTTGCAAAGACAGGTTTTGTATTATGACTGCATCCACTACTCAGGCGAAGGGCAAAGCACCTAGGCGTGCCGCCGCCAAGCCGAAGCGGTCCGGCGCTCAGAAGCGCGAGAACCGCACCGGCTGGGCGTTCATGGCACCGTTCGCCGTCCTGTTCACTTTCGTGTTCATCTTGCCCATCATCTGGGCCATCTATTCCAGCTTCTTCCGTCAGGTCACCGAGGGCGGTGGCGCATACGGCGGTGGCGAGCTGGTCAATAAATTCGTAGGATTCCAGAACTTCCAGTATGCTATTACTTCCGGCAACTTCTGGTCCGGCGTCGGCAGGGTGCTGATCTACACCCTGATTCAGGTGCCGATCATGATCATCGCCGCACTGGCGTTGGCCATCGTCATCGACTCGTTCGTGGTCAAGCATGTCACCGGTTTCCGTCTGGGCTACTTCCTGCCCTACGCCATCCCCGGCGTCGTGGCCTCGATTATCTGGGTCTACCTGTACAACGGCCAAATCTCGCCGATCGTCAAGGGACTTGCCGCCATCGGCGTCAATGTGGACTTCTTCAACAAGAACATCGTGCTCGGCTCGATGGCCAACATCACCACATGGACCTTCACCGGCTACAACATGCTGATTTTCCTTGCCGCACTGCAGGCCATCCCGCATGACCTCTATGAGGCCGCCCGTATCGACGGCGCCAATGGTTGGCAGATTGCCACGAAGATCAAGCTGCCGAACGTGCGTGGCGCGGCCCTGCTGGCCATGCTGCTTTCCATCGTCGGCACCATTCAGCTGTTCAACGAACCGCAGATCATGTCTACGGCTGATCCGGGTATTTCCAAGTCGTATACACCGATGATGATGGCCATGAACACTTCTCAGGGCACCATTACCCCGTCTGGTGACGGTCCGGCCTCGGCCATCGCCATTGTCATGGCTCTGATCGCAGGTGTGCTTGCCGTGCTGTACACCTTGGCCGAAAGGAAGGTGAACGAGTAATGAGCTCCGCAACCGTTGAAGCACGCGCCCGCAAAAAGGCCGAGCGCAAGCTCGAAAAGCAGCGTCAGGCTGCGCAACACGATTTGCCTCGCTCCATGCGACCGTCCGCGGCCGTGAAGACCCTCACTGTGGTGCTGCTGGTACTGGTGTTGATCTACTTCCTGTTCCCGATTTACTGGGCCATCATCGCGTCCACCAAGACGCCGGCCCAGATGACCGGTAGCAACGGCATGTGGTTTGCTGTGCCGCTTGACCAGCTGCCCAATGCCATCGCCACTAACTATTCCAAGCTGCTTGGCTGGACTCGTGGCAACTTCTGGCGCTGGGTGCTGAACTCCCTGATCTACTCGGGCGTCTCGGCATTGATCGGCACCATCGTGTCTGTGATGGCTGGCTACGCCACCGCAAAATTCAACTTCCGCGGCAAGAACGCGGCCATCGGCATCATTATGGCCTGCATGCTCATGCCGTCCGCCCTGCTGACCATCCCGATGTACTCGATCTTCCACACGTTGCACCTGACCAACACTATGCTCTCGATCATCATCCCGTGCTGCGTTTCGCCGTTCGGCTTCTTCCTGGGCCGCACGTACGCACAGAGTTCGGTGCCGGACGAACTGCTTGAAGCCGCCCGCATCGACGGCGCGAGCGAGGCGAGGATCTTCTTCACCATCGTGCTGAGGCTCCTGGCCCCGGCCATGGTGACGATTTTCCTGTTCCTGTTCGTGGCCACGTGGAACAACTTCCTGCTGCCGTTGATGATGGTGTCTTCCGACACCTTGAAGCCCGTGACCCTCGGTCTGTACGGCATGGTCTCGCTGTCCACGTTCACCGATCGCGGCGCCCTGATGATGGGTGCGTTGCTCGGCGTGCTGCCCGTGATCGTGCTGTTCCTCGGCCTCCAGCGCTACTGGCAGTCCGGCCTCGCCGCCGGTGCCGTCAAGGGCTAACCAATCCGCTGCCCGGCATGTCGTGTCACTCCTTCCGGTGCCGGGCAACGTCCCTCCCATATTCAGTGACACGATTCCAATCGTCCGGCGTCACCGTAAGCGTCAAGGATCTACGCAGTCAGGGTCCCAGGGCCCGCGATGACGCCGGTCATTTTGTATGCGACGAATTCGTCGCTTTGTAGTTTTTTGATGACCAACCCCACAAAGGAGCACTCATGACCAGCACCGGCCGCTTCACGCTGCCCAGTGAAGAGAATTTTGCCGAAAAGACCAAGGAACTCGCCGAATTGTGGGGTGCGGACGCCATCCGCAACTCCGACGGCACGCATCTGGACGAGGCAGTGCTCGCTCTTGGCAAGAAAATCTACAGCGCCTACTTCCCGACCCGCGCCCACAACGAGTGGATCACCCTGCACATGGACGAGACCCCGCAGGTCTACCTGCTGACCGCCCGTATCCTGGCCGAGTCCAACGCGGTGGATGTGCCGCTGATGGACGGTTTCTTCGAGGAACAGCTCAAGCCTAACCGTGACGCCGACCCTCATAAGTACTGGGAAGTCGTGGACCGCACCACGGGCGAGGTCGTGGACCCGTCCGGCTGGACGCTCGACCCGGGCGAGGACACCGTGCACGTGACCGCTGCCGTGCCGATGCACGAATACACGGTGAGTTTCCTGGCCTACATCATCTGGGACCCGGTCGAGATGTACAACCACCTGACCAATGATTGGGGAGACAAGGAACACGAGATTCCGTTCGACATCTACCATCCGGCCACCCGCAAGTTCGTGTTCGATACGTTCGAGCAGTGGCTGAAGGACAGCCCGCAGGTGGATGTGGTGCGTTTCACCACGTTCTTCTACCAGTTCACGCTCCTGTTCGATGCCAAGCGTCGCGAAAAGGTGGTCGACTGGTTCGGTTGCGCCTGCACCGTGAGCCCGCGCGCATTGGACGATTTCGAGAAGGAGTACGGTTACCGTCTGCGTCCGGAGGATTTCGTGGATGGCGGTGCCTACAACTCCGCGTGGCGCGTGCCCCGCAAGGCGCAACGCGACTGGATTGACTTCCTCTCCGGATTCGTGCGCGAGAACGTCAAGCGGCTTGCCGACATGTCGCACGCGGCAGGCAAGGAAGCCATGATGTTCCTTGGCGACCAGTGGATCGGTACCGAACCGTATAAGGACGGGTTCGAAAAGCTGGGTTTGGATGCGGTCGTCGGCTCCATCGGAGACGGCACCACCACCCGCATGATCGCGGACATTCCGGGCGTCAAATACACGGAAGGACGCTTCCTGCCGTACTTCTTCCCCGACACGTTCTACGAGGGCAACGACCCGAGCATCGAAGGCCTCGACAACTGGCGTAAGGCCCGCCGCGCGATCCTGCGTTCGCCGATCGGCCGTATGGGCTACGGTGGCTACCTCTCCTTGGCCGCCAAGTTCCCGAAGTTCGTGGACACGGTGACCCATATCGCCGACGAATTCCGCGACATCCACGACCGCACCGGTGGGGTGGCCGCCGAAGGCGAGCTCAACGTGGCGATTCTGAATTCCTGGGGCAAGATGCGTTCCTGGATGGCGTTCACCGTGGCACACGCCCTGCCCAACAAGCAGACCTACTCCTACTACGGCATTCTGGAATCCCTGTCCGGCATGCGCGTGAACGTGCGGTTCATCAGCTTCGACGACGTACTCGCGCATGGCATCGATAGTGATATCGACGTAATCATCAACGGCGGCCCGGTCGACACCGCATTCACCGGCGGCGACGTGTGGACCAACCCGAAGCTCGTGGAAACCGTGCGCGCCTGGGTGCGTGGTGGCGGCGCGTTCGTGGGCGTGGGCGAGCCGAGCTCGGCACCGCGCTTCCAAACGGGCCGGTTCTTCCAGCTGGCCGACGTGATTGGCGTGGACGAGGAGCGCTATCAGACCCTTTCGGTGGACAAGTATTTCCCGCCGGTGGTGCCGGACCACTTCATCACCGCCGATGTGCCGGTCGACCCGGCGGCCCGCGAGGCTTGGGAACAGGCCGGCTACCGCATCCCGCTGAGCGGTTGCGGCGGTGGCCAGTCCATCAAGCCGTTGGGCGGCATCGATTTCGGCGAACCCGTGCTCAACACGTATCCGGTCAATGAAAACGTGACCCTGCTGCGCGCGGACGGCGGCCAGGTACAGCTCGCGACCAATGATTATGGCAAGGGCCGCGGCGTGTACATCTCCGGCCTGCCCTATTCGGCGGCCAACGCCCGACTGCTGGAACGCGTGCTGTTCTACGCTTCCCACAACGAAGACAAGTATGCGGCCTGGAGCTCGTCCAATCCGGAATGCGAAGTGGCACACTTCCCCGAGCAAGGGCTGTATTGCGTAATCAACAACACCGATCAGCCGCAGAAGACCACGGTGACTTTGGCCGACGGCACCACCGAGGACTTCGACCTGCCTGACAGCGGTATCGCCTGGCGTGAAGCCTGATCCCACGTTTTGGAGAACGGACCCATCATGACTGAAAGCAATGAAGTTTTATTCGGCATCGCCTCGCATTTTGCGCTGGAAGGTGCCGTGACCGGTATCGAACCTTACGGAGACGGCCACATCAACACCACCTATCTGGTGACCACGGACGGCCCCCGCTACATCCTCCAGCAGATGAACACCAGCATCTTCCCCGATACGGTGAATCTGATGCGCAATGTCGAACTGGTCACCTCCACTCTCAAGGCTCAGGGCAAAGAGACGCTGGACATTGTGCCCACCACCTCAGGCGCCACCTGGGCCGAGATCGATGGCGGCGCATGGCGCGTCTACAAGTTCATCGAACACACCGTGTCCTACAACCTCGTGCCGAACCCGGACGTGTTCCGCGAAGCCGGCAGCGCATTCGGCGACTTCCAGAACTTCCTGTCCGAATTCGACGCCAGCCAGCTGACCGAAACCATCGCCCACTTCCACGACACCCCGCATCGTTTCGAGGACTTCAAGGCCGCCCTCGCCGCGGACAAGCTCGGCCGCGCCGCCGCATGCCAGCCGGAAATCGACTTCTATCTGAGTCACGCCGACCAGTATGCCGTCGTGATGGATGGGCTCAGGGACGGTTCGATTCCGCTGCGCGTGACCCACAATGACACCAAGCTCAACAACATCCTCATGGACGCCACCACCGGCAAGGCGCGTGCGATCATCGATCTCGACACCATCATGCCCGGCTCCATGCTGTTCGACTTCGGCGATTCCATACGCTTTGGTGCGTCCACTGCTCTGGAAGACGAAAAGGACCTCAGCAAGGTGCATTTCAGCACCGAGCTGTTCCGCGCCTACACGGAAGGCTTCGTGGGCGAACTACGCGGCAGCATCACCGCGCGCGAGGCCGAACTGCTGCCGTTCAGCGGCAACCTGCTCACCATGGAATGCGGCATGCGCTTTCTCGCCGACTACTTGGAAGGCGATATCTACTTTGCCACCAAGTACCCTGAGCATAATCTGGTGCGCACCCGCACCCAGATCAAACTCGTGCAGGAGATGGAGCAGAAGGCCAGCGAAACCCGCGCCATCGTAGCCGACATCATGGAGGCTGCCAGGTGAGCCGTCAGCCGAACCATACCCGAACCAGCATGATGGAGGCAGAGCAATGAACGATCAGCTGACCGAGGTATACGCCAGCATCGACGCCCTGATCGATTATGCCTTGGCCCATCTTGACCTTGACCCACGCAACGCAGACTGGACCCGCAACCAAATCTTCGCCCTCTTCCGCCTAGATTCCTACCCCGGACCCAAAACCACAACGTCGGCGGCGTCAGTGTCAGACGTAGTCCAAGACATTGTTGGCAGCCGAAGCCAGGCCCCCTATGGCGAAAAGACCCCCGACCCCCTGCTCGCCGCCTTCCGCGCCGCCGCCACAACCGCCGGCCTTTTCAAGCCGGAGGAAGGCCCGGCCTACGCCGACACCATCATGGGCATCCTCTCCGCCAACCCCGCTGATCTCGACGACCGATTCCTGCTCGTCGAGCACCGGGATGGCGGCATGGCCGCCATGCAATGGTTCTACGACTACTGTGTGGCCAACAATTATGTCAAGCGTGCCCAGCTCGACCGGAACCCGCGCTTCGACTCGCACGGGCTGACGGTGACCATCAACCTCGCCAAACCCGAATTCAAGAACATGAAGAAGGCGGCGGCCGGCAACGCCGTGGCCGGCGGCTACCCGAAGTGCACGATCTGCCATGAGAACGAGGGCTTCGCCGGACGTGACAAGCGCACGCTGCGCACCTTGCCGGTCACGCTCGGCGGCGAGTCATGGTTCTGGCAGTTCTCGCCCTACGGCTACTTCGACCAGCACGGCATCTGCGTGAACACCGACCACACGCCGATGCATGTGGACCGCGACACCTTCGGCCATCTGCTCGACTTCGTGGACCGTTTCCCCGGATACTTCCTCGGATGCAACGCCGCGCTGCCTCGCATCGGTGGCTCGGTGCTCGCCCATGACCATTACCAGGGCGGCGGCGAACTGCTGCCGATGCACAAGGCCGCCACTTGGGCCGCCTTCACGCTCGCCGACTATCCGGACGCCGTGGTCGAAATCCTCGACTGGCCCGGTACCGCCGTGCGTGTGGTGTCGAAAAACCGCCAGAGCATCATCGACGTATCCGACATCATCCGCGAGGCATGGGTCGGTTATGACGACGCGGCGAACGGCATCGCCAGCCATGACGCGGACGGCAACCGCCAATCCGCCCTCTCGCCCAGCGCGATCATCACCGAACGTGGCTATGAGATGAGTCTCATCTTCCGCAACAATGCGATCAGCGACGAGTACCCGGAAGGTATTTTCCATGCACACCCCGAATACTGGCCGGTCAAGCAGGAGCCGATCGGACTGATCGAAGCCCAAGGCCTGTTCATCCTGCCCGGACGGCTCGTCGACCAGCTCGGCATCGTCGAGGAGGCGCTCGCCGAAGGCCGCGATTTGCCCGATGAAGTCAGCGAATTCAGTCTCGAATGGGGCGAACTCGCTGAAACATTGGCCGGAAACCGCGACCGCGAGGCCATCCACCAAGCCGTACACGACGAGCTCGGCAGCGTCTGCTACCGCATCCTCGGCAACACGGCCGTCTTCAAGCAGAAAGCCACCACGCAAACATTCCTCGAAAGTCTTGGTTTTGCCGCTAGGTGAAACAGGTCAAGTGAAGTAAGCTCAATACTGAAGGAAAACCGAAGGCAAGTCCTTCCAAAGGAGGAGATATGACTACTGTTCTGGTTACGGGCGGTGCTGGATTCATCGCCACCCACACCGACATCGAACTGCTCGACAAGGGCTACGACGTTATTTCCGTAGATAACTACGGCAACTCGTCTCCCGTGGCGCTTGAGCGCGTCGAGCAGATCACCGGCAAGCCGGTCAAGCGTTACGACGGTGACGTGCGCGATGAGGCGCTCATGGAACGCGTCTTCACCGAAAACAACATCGATTGGGTCATCCACTTCGCCGGTCTCAAGGCCGTGGGCGAGTCCGTGGCCAAGCCGATCGAATACTACGACAACAACCTGTACTCCACGCTTGTGCTGCTCAAGGTGATGAAGAAGCACAACGTCAAGAAGATCATCTTCTCATCCTCCGCCACCGTGTACGGCACGCCGAAGGAACTGCCGATCACCGAGGAGACGCCGACCGGCGGCACCACCAACCCGTACGGCACCTCCAAGCTGTTCCAGGAGCAGATTCTGCGCGACGTGCATGTGGCCGATCCGTCCTGGACCATCGTGCTGCTGCGCTACTTCAACCCGGTCGGCGCGCACGAGTCCGGCCTGCTGGGCGAAGACCCGAAGGGTATTCCGGCGAACCTCACCCCGTACGTGGCCAAGGTCGCGGTCGGCGAGCTCAAGGAAGTCCAGGTCTACGGCGACGACTACGACACGCCCGACGGCACTGGTGTGCGTGACTACATCCACGTGGTCGACCTGGCCAAGGGCCACGTGGCCGTCATTGACCACATCGACAAGGAAGGCGTGTTCGTCTACAACCTGGGTACTGGCCACGGCTACTCCGTGCTTGAGGTTATCAAGGCTTACGAGAAGGCCGCCGGTCATCCGATTCCGTACGCGATCAAGCCGCGTCGCCCCGGTGACATCGCCGCCTGCTACGCCGACGCTTCCAAGGCGGAGAAGGAGCTTGGCTGGAAGGCCGAGCTGACCATCGACGACATGGCCGCCTCCTCCCTCAACTGGCAGACCAAGAACCCCAACGGTTTCCGCGACGCGGAGTGATATGAGCAGATGAGCTCCCTCTGATGAGGGAGCTCATCTGTCGTTTATCACACAATGCGCCTATCGGCGGCCCAGCGGGTGAGCTCGGTGCGATTCGAAAGCTGAAGCTTTCGCAACACCGAGCTCACGTGCGTTTCGACCGTCTTGATCGAAATGAACAGTTCGGCCGCCACCTCTTTATACGTGTAACCACGCGCGATCAGCCGCATGACCTCCTGCTCGCGGGCGGACAGCCGGTCCAGCTCCTCATCATGAGCCCGTGCCGCACCATCAGCGCCGCCATCAGACCCCGCCGCCGGCACACCCTGGAAGGTCGAAAGTACAAAACCGGCCAGTTTTGGCGAGAACACGGCATAGCCCTCATGCACCTGCTTGATGGATGAAATCAAATCAGCGCCGGTAATCGTCTTGGTTACATAGCCCTGGGCGCCGGCGCGAATCACCGACCCCACATCCTGCGGCGCATCCGAAACCGACAATGCCAGAAACACGGTAGTGGGGGAGTAGGGCCGCGATTTGGCGAGGATCTCGGCACCGCCGCCACCCTCGCCGCCGGGCACATGCACATCCAGCAACACCACCTGCGGCTTGGTCTGTGCGATCATCGCCACCGAACCGGGCACGTCCGCCGCTTGGCCGACGATATCGAAGGAATCGCGCAACGTGGCGATTACGCCCGCACGGAACATCTCATGGTCATCGACCATGGCCACACGAATCTTGGCTGTCTCGTTCTCGCTCATCGATGTTCTCCCTGCGCCGCTTTCAGCGCGATCGGCATATGCATTCTGACCTCGGTGCCCCAGCCGGCCCTGGACACTATCTCCACTGTACCGCCGCGCCGTTTGATGCGGCCGATAATCGATTCGCGGATGCCCAGCCGGTCGGGCGGAATGGCGTCCATATCGAAGCCTTCGCCATGGTCGCGCACGAACACTTCAACCATCGTGTCGCTGGCCTCGCAATACAAAGACACCGGCTCGCCGCCATGCGTGACCGCATTGACCAACGCCTGACGGGTGGCGTCCAGCAGCGCATCGGTCTGGGCGCTCGGCCGCGCGTCGCCCACGGTGACCACCTCAATCGGCTTGCCGTGCTCGTCCTCCACCTCGGCGGCGATCTGCTTCAATCCGGCTCCCACCGAACGATCCGATGTGGAACGTTCCTGATACAGCCATTCGCGCAGCTCGCGCTCTTGGCTACGCGCCAGGGCGAATACGGTGGTCGGTTCCTCGGAGTTCAGCTGAATCAGCGCCAACGTTTGCAGCACGCCATCATGCAGATGGGCGGTCATGTCCGCGCGCTCCTCTTCGCGCTCCTTCAATGCCTGCTCGTGGGTGAGTCGTTGCAGCATCGCGTTCGCCCACGGCATCACCGCCACCACGATACCGACGATCATCACGAATCCGCTGGCAACAATGCGTCGAGGAGAGGTGCCCCACCCAGGAATGCTGACATTATGCACATACAATGCCCATCCCATGAAAATCAGTGCGATGCCGCCCAACATAGACAACAGCTGCGTGCCTCGCGGACTAAGATTCATCCATGCCAGTGCGATGCCGCCCAACCCTACCAGCAGCGGAAGCACAATCTGGACATCCGCACCGGTGCTGGTGAGCAGCAGTCCGGTGGCCATCAACGCGAAACCGGCCAATGCCACAACGGCCGGTTTCGGAGCACGTTGGATGGCCTCGGACAATGATTCCGGTGCGGCAGCCGATTCGTCGTCATGAGCGTCAAGTGGCTGATTGCCTCGCGCAAGCGGCGCCTGATCAACGGGCACTGTGCGAGCCGCAGCCGTCACCGGGTCTCCGGCGGGCATGAACACCCACAGGAATACATAAGCGATGATGCCTGCGCCGTAGAGGACGGTCAGTGCGATGAACGCAATCCGAACCCATGCCACGCCGATGCCCAAGTGCAGGGCGATGCCCTTGCACACGCCGGTGAGCCAACGGCCCTGCCGGGGGCGCATCAACGGCATGCGCGCGGGCAGCAATGGTTCGGGAGATGACGTCATACTCCTATTGTGCCGCGCTCAGGGCGTTGCGGCCGGGGTTTTACCCGGTGTTCAGGGAACAATCAGGGTGTTCCCCGAGCGTTGTGGCAGTGATCGGGCGGTGTAATGGAATCATGAGCAATCCAAACGCGAATCCATATCAGCCACAGCCGCAGCCTGGTCCGCAAAAAAACAAGACATCGCGACGCTTCTTCACTTGGGTGCGATCCAGTGGACTGGTTCGCGGCGACGACCGGTGGATCGGCGGCGTATGCAGCGGCATCGCTTTACGGCTTGGCTGGAGCCCCACATTAGTACGTGCGTTGGTGATTGTATGTGCATTGTTCTTCGGTTTTGGTGCAGCTCTGTACGCATTCGGCTGGTTTCTGATGCCGGATGTACGCGATGGACACATCTTGGCCGAGGACCTCATTGCTGGCCAATGGGACTGGAATTGTCTGGGATGCTTCCTGTTCCTCGCCGTGGCAATCGTGATTCCAGGTGCGGGGTGGGGTTGTATTGCGCTCGCCGCCTTAGCGCTATGGTTGTTGGCCAAAAGCGGCATTCGCCAGCAGGAAGGGTACGGATTCGGGGCATCTGCGCCGCGACCGGTTTCACAGCCTGTGTCATATCCAGCTCCACAGCCTGCCTCATATCCAGCCGCGCAACCAGTCCCTCAATCTCCTTTGTATTCAGCTCCGCAACCTTTTTCACAACCTGTTTCACAACCTGTTTCACGGACCGCACCTAGTGTTTCACAACCTGTTTCACAGCCTGTCTATCAGTCGATGCCCAGCGTGATGCCGGGCACAGTGCCCAGCGCGATGCCCGGCACAGTGCCCAACGGGCCGTTTGCCCCCGACCGTATGAATGCGACGGCCTATGCCCCCACCGAGTCCAAGCGCCGCAAGCCGGCGGGCCCAATCGTGGTCTTGAGCATACTGGGCCTTACCTTCCTCTCCTTTGCCGGTCTGATGGGACTGATTTGGGTAAACGACATGGGCATTATCGGCATTATGCGTCTGAGCACCATCTGGATTGCCGCAGTATGCATAGTGATGGGGCTGGTGGTCATCATTCTCGGATTCAGAGGACGGCGTACCGGTGGTCTGATTCCTCTCGGACTGGTTGCCGGTGGATGCGCGCTCTGCATGACCATCGTTTCAGGCACGTATGGCGTGTACTACCGTGATCTTGGTGCCAGCGGCATCAATACTGTTGTTTCACTGAGCCAATCTGTCAGTGCGAGAAACAGCGACGGCATGAACGATGTACAAAAGGATGGCATCTTCGTTGCCGATGCCAGCGATGCCACGTTCGAAACATTGCAGCAAGGTGTGGCGTTCAGCGGTGAAAACTACAACACCGATCAGGCAATCATTGATTGGTCCGATTGGGACAAGACACATGGACCGCACACGGTGAAGATGCTGGATGGCAAAACTTCCATCAGTAATTGCCCGGTCGGTACCATCACCATAGCCGCAACACAGGCGCAAGTGCATATCGTTCTGCCGGATTCCTGCACTTACGTCTTCGGCACCGCCGACTCCTACTCCACTTCGAGTGACGTTGGCGGCAAATACGAGATGGTATACAACAACTACATGGGTCCAAGCTTTGTTTTCTTCGAAGCTGAAAGTGCCACCAATGGGCCTGATCACGAATGGTTGTATAAGGAATCCGCCATGCCGGACAACGGCCCAGAATTAAAAATCAATATTCCCTATGTGGTGGAAGCACGTGTCAACGTGGTGTACGCCTCCGATTGGGAAGGCTCTACGTTCCAGCCGCTTGCCGATATATACGACGGCAACAGTACAAGCAAGAACACAACCGAACAATCGGAATGATCAAGCCGTTGCAACCAGGAGATGGAATCATGACTGATGAAACCAAGGAATTCGCCTCCATCGAGGATGCGACACCGACCACGGCCATACCTTCCGAAACCGACGCGACCACCGCGACCACAACCATGGTGACCGTCGATGACCGAACCGATACCACGGTGCTGCCATCCGCAGCGGATGATGACGAAACGGCTGTGCTGCCCGTCCCCGACAATCATGCGGATGCGTCGGTCTCGGATGTGGATACTGCCTCTCCATCGCCCATCGAACCAACCACAAATCGGATTGCCCAGGAAACAGTTGCCGATGCCGTGGAGGGAGATGGTGGGCCGGTTCCATCTGCCGATGATGTGCCGATGTACGCAGCATCTTCAGCACGACCTCCCTATGAGCAGTCTCAGACCGCCGGCAAACCATGCCAGCCTGGGGGGAGCGCCAAGAACGTCCAGAATGCTAAGGATGTCCAGAATGCCAAGAACATCCAGAAACAGAGCACCAGCGCGCCTACTGTGGTATTCGGACTATTAGGCGTGATTATCGGCGTGATCGCGCTGGTTTTCGGGTACATATCTCCGGATTGGATGATTTCGCTGTTCTCGCCGAATCCGCAATTGCTGACGGCTATTATTTGCGCCGTAGTGGGACTGATTCTGGTAATAGTGGCCGTTGTATGGGCCATAGTCGGTGCCGTCAAGAAGAGAAAATAGTGTTACAACCATTGCATTACGGTCCCAGTAGAAGCACATTATGACGGGAGCCGACCGATAAGAGCCGACTGTTCTATGCTGATGGGGGGAGGCATAGTAACTATGAAGCGGATTTCGGTGCGGCGGGTAGCGAGCGTCATCGCCACCGCGATGGCGATGACGCTGGTATTCGCCACACTTGGCTGGGCGATGATGCCGCAATGGAACACACGGCCTTACACCAAGCACATCGCTATCGCTTCTGCCGACACCACCATCACCCCTGCCCATGCGAACATTCCCCACGAGGGGCGATATCGTACGCGTGAAACCCGACTATCCATCAAGACCGGCGATGGCGTCACGCTACCCGCCGTACTACGTGAACCGGTCGACGCTCCCGGGCCACGCCCGGCTTGTCTGTTCATTCACGGGTCCGGTACCAGCGGTGCCGAGGATTTCGGCGATATCGCCAACGCCATGGCTTCTGCCGGTATCGTGACCTTGGTGCCGGCCAAGCGCAACGACAACTACACCGTGCTGCATCGCGACTACTCGCGTTTTGCTCGCGAATACGGGCGTTCGCTCGACGTGTTGCGTGGCAGAATCGGCGTGGACCCCGCCAAAACCGGCGTCTACGCCGAATCCGAAGGCACCTGGATCGCCACGATTCTAACCTCGAAACGGCAAGACATTGCCTTTGCCATACTTACATCCGCACCGGTGTTCAATGGACGTGAGCAAATGGCCATGGCTGTCAGCGCCTATACGCATGAGGCCGGCGCACCCAAGCCCGTGGTCAAAGACATGGCCAAATTGATGTCGCTGGACTACGCGCCATTCGATCTGGCCTATGCCGACTTTGATGCCGACCGGTATCTGAAATCCCTCACCATGCCGGTGCTGGTGAACTACGGCACCTACGATACGGCCATGCCCATCGAACAGGGGGCGCAGCGGATCATCGCTACGGCCAACAAGTCCGGCAACGAGAACGTCACCGTACGCTATTTTGCCGGCAACCATCAGATGCGGGCTGGTGAGGGCTTATTCACCCCGAACCTGCCATTGGCCGAAGGCTATACGCAAGCGCTGGAAAATTGGGTGAACGGTGTGACTGCCGGAACCAAAGCCGATGGATGGGCAACGCCCCAAGTCGCCGGTGCAACACCTCACCAGCGCTTCGCCGCGTCGCAACGTACCAGATCCGGTATCGTCGGCTCGCTCGGCGTGCTGGCCGGTCTGATGGTGGCAGGGCCCGTGCTGATCGTGATGGCGGCGATATTGGGTATTGGCTTGACTGTGTTTTCTTGTCTACAGACGTTGCTGGCCGGGCGACGTAGTGTGGCGACTGTGCGGGCCGTGCATGCGACGCCGAGTGGGCTGGGGGCCGCCCAGCGGCGCATGTTGCACGGCATTGCCGGCTTATCTGCCGGTATCGGCACAGCGGTGATGGTGATTACTGGGCTGTTGTACGGCTATATGGGCGCCGTAGGCGTATCGGCTGTATTGGTTATGCCTCAACCGCGGCTGTTTGCCGTCGGATGGGTGGTGCTGCGAATAGCGACCATGCTGTTGGTGGTGCTGTTTGCTTGGGAAATGGAACGTGTCTGGTATTGCCGCGCCGATATCGTCGGTGTGCAGCGCGTCATATGCGTGATGGTAGCGCTCGGCACTCTCACCACACTGATGACACTGGCATTTTGGGGCCTATTCTCGCTGTAATTCTGCCGATGTGCGCTGGTAAATGGGGCCTGGCGGGCAGGCTGCGTTGGTGGTCTGGGTGTGGGGCGATCGGCAGATTGCGTTGGCCTGGGTGTGGCCGGCCGGCGTACATCAGTCGGGGTGTCCGATACACAGTGAATGGCTGAGTATTACGCTTGGGAGGCTTCGGCCTCCTCTAAGGTGTCGAAACCGCCGAGCTGGACTGTGTGCAACAAGGTTTCCTCGGTGATATTGCGTTGCGGGCTGGCTGCGGCGCGCTCGCCAATCATCGCTTCGTAACGTTCGAAGGTCTGGTCGGAATACGTACCAAGCTCGCCGCGCAGATAGGTTTCGAATGAGGTGGCAGATGGTGTGTCTTCGGTGGTGGTGAGTACGCGCATCGCCTCGCCGAGCTTGGGGTAGCGCTCGCGGAAATCCTTGGCCCAGGCGACCTGCTGGGCGATGACCTGTTCCTGACGGGCCACGCGCTCTTCAGAGAGACGCGGAATATACGGCTCTATGTTCTTCGTGAAATTTTCCGGTGCGGTGGAGGCCATCATGCGGCCGTATTTTTCGGTCACGAGGTTGCGGCCCACGTGGTCGGCCGCGTCAAGATCAGCGGCATAGCTGGTGAGTAATGGCCGCTCCCATGTGAGGAACTGGGCCAACCGCATCTGGTGGAACACCGGCCAGTTGCCTTGGCATGCCGCGCGTCCACCCTCATTGTTGGTGCGCTGGAACTGATCCCATTCATGGCGCACAATAGCCTCGCGCAGTTCATCATCAGTCAGTTCGTTGGTCATCGACGTTCCTTTCACTGATACCTCCCTCTGATGAGGGAGGTGGTACGGCGAAGCCGCGGCAGAGGGAGCTTGAATCTACAAACTTTTAAGCACCGGATCATCAGAGGCGATGTGGTCCTCGACATACGGGCGCTGCCATTCGAGGAAGGTCTCGCCGGACGTGGTCAGGTGTTCGCGTTTGAGTTCCTTGACGATATCCACCGCAATCTGCTCCACAATATCGTTGATTTTCTCGATTGCTGGAGCCGCGCCCTTGCCGCCTTCGCCAAATCCGGCCCCGCCATAGCAGGCTGCCGAACTCAATCGCATCACGGTTTCCAACTGTTCGCCCACGTTCGGCAACAGCGCGAACATCGAGCCAGACAGCTTGCGCAATGCTGCGAACTGCCACTTGTAATACGGCATATAGCCCACCACCATCGGCACGTTAATCAGGAACACCAACGAGGCGGTGGCCTGCACGAACTCGTGGATGGACAGCCATGCGGCCGCGCCGTCGCCGCGCTTCAACGAACGCGGCAGATTATATTGACCGGCCTGGGCGATCATGCCCAATCGCTTGGAAATCAAGGCAAGCCGCACGTCGTCGGGCATATCCTTGAACCCTTGGCGTGTTTTGGAGAACTGCCCAGTGGGGTCTGCGAATACTTCGCCATTGGTGGCTGCGGCCAGAGTCGATTCAGCCAGCATCAGCCACTCGTGCGGCGCGGTTTGCGCGGGCGCAGTGCGATACCCGGTGATCGACTCAAAGAAGTCGCCGATGCGGAACACGCCGTCACGGCGATTCGCGTCCTGTGCGCGCGGCGTGACGGGGGAGAGCGGTGCATCAATCGGAGTCGTCATCGCTTCCGCCACATCAGAGGACGCCGCGCCTGACTCGGCAGTAGCGGTATCGTCCGTAGCGGTGCCGGGGGTGGGTGCGTTTGTCGCATCGGGTATGACGGTGGAGCCTGCACCTGCGGAGGGGAATGCTCCGGAAGCATCGGACCTGGCATGCGCCTCGAACGTCACGTGGCCTTGCGCATCCACGCTGAACTTGCGCGGCAGTGCCTCGTAATCGGCCTCAAGTTGCTCGCCGATGGCCGCGTAATCCTCATCCGTAAGCCACAGGCAGAAGCGCGGGCCGAAATCGTGGTCCTGCGAATACGCATCATCGAATCCGTAGCATTCCGAGCCATGACCCACCAGACCGGCGGCGATACGCCCGGCATACTGCGGATACTTCGCCGCAATCATCGGCTTGCCCATCTGCGTCCAGAACGCGCGGGCCAGCTTCAGTCCGGACACCGGGCATGCGGAAACGGCCTCGGCCGCGCCCGCAGAACCGGTCGACACCGAAACGGTGGATGGGGAAGATGCCGAGTTCGCACCGGTCTTGCCCTGTGCCGGGCTGTTCGACAGCCGCGAGCCGGACTGGGGCAGCGCGCCTGCATCGCCGGCAACACCCGCATTGTCAACCGTCACCCCGGCCTGCGCCGCCGCTTCCTCGGCCTGCCGCAGATTGTCGGCGGTGATACGCCAGTAATCGGTGTCCTTGCCGTAACATTCCTCGATCACGGCCAGCGCATGCCGGTATCCAGTAACCGCATCCGCATACCGTCTCTCGGCAAAGCACACCTGCGCGAAGCCCGCCAGTGCGGAGGCATAATGCGCGGAATGTTCTAGATGGCCGGTGCGATAGATTTCCAGCGCCTTGGCTGCATGCCAATGCGCGTCCTCCAACTTGTGTTCGGTCAGCAGGGTCAACGCCAGATTCGTGTGCGAGCTGGCCACGTCGATATCCGCGTCCGGGTTCACGCTCGAGGCTTCGATAATGCGCAGCGCTTCACGCAACTCCAGTTCCGCCTTGTCGGGCCGATTCGTCTCGCTGTAGAGCATCGACAGATTGTTGTGCAGTGCTGCGAGCCTACGGTCGGTGGGTGCCAGCGAATGCCGGCAGACACTCTGCGCCTGATGATACAAATCCTCGGCCTGATCGTATTGTTTGGCCGCGCGCATCGAGGTGGCGCAATTGATTAGCGTGGTGGCCCACGCCTCGGATGTGCCGGTGGTCAAGCCCATACGAGCGGCCAGTTCCAGCGCTCGCTGCACAATCCACTGATTCTCCTTGTGCCGACCTTGCGAGCGATAGAAGCCCATCGTTTCGTTGAGCACGGTGAGCAGTCCGGCCTCGTCGCCGGCGTTTTCCGCGTCCACCATCGCCTGTTCCAAGTACGGGCCGGCTTCGGTGGCGGCCGTGTGGCGATCGAAAATCGCGTCCAGTCCGTTCAGGAATTGTTGGGTATCAAAGGTTGCGGGCGATTGATCGGCATCGTCCGCAACCTGGTTCGCCGTGGAATCGGCACCTTGTGCTGCGGCCGCCGCATCGGTGTCGTCGGCATCGTCTGGACCATGCGCGAATTGCGCGGCGAATTGTTTGAGCAGTGCTTCCTCATCCATACCGCCAGACCTCCCTGAATCGTGTCTGATTTCAGTCTATTAATACTGTGAACAAACACGTCAGGGAGTTTGCTGTGAGCTTGGTCTCAGTGTTTTCCTCGTCGAAAGGATTCGAGCTGGCTGTTACTCCCCTTAGTCCGCTGCGCGGCCAGCTCCCTCAACCGAGGGGAGCCGAGATATGGGGTCTCAGTCCACCGTGATTTCGCGCATGCGGTGAATGGCGTCGGTATCGGTTTCGCAGCGCCACGAGTAGAAGGCCAGCAGCCCTACGGCAAGCAGGGCCAGCGGCATACCGCCCAGACCGGTATAGCGATAGTTCATCGAGAAGGTGGTGAGCATCGCGCCGCCGACAATCGAGCCGATGGCATTGCCGAAGTTGAAGGCCACCTGCACGGCTGCGCCGGCGATGAGCTCGCCGCCGCCTTGGCCGGCTTCGGTCATCAGCAATTGCTGTGGAGCGGAAGTAAAGAACAATCCGACGGCGATCCAGAACGTCAGTACAGCGGTCATCGGCTGATTGCCCGGAGTGATCAGCACCAGCAACAAGCCGAGGCAGGAGATGGACTGACCTATTGCGGCCGCGCCGGCATGCCTCCAATGGTCGGTCAGACGACCTCCAAGCAGACCGCCGATGACCATACCAAAGCCGGCAAGCATCATCAGCATCGGCACCAGGGAAGACGACCATCCGCCGGTTTTCTGCAGCCAGGGGGAGACGTAGCTCCACCAGCAGAACACACCGGCATTGCCGGTGAACACGGCGGCCAAAATCACCCACGGGCCACGGCGGGTGAGGAACTTGAACTGACCGGCGATGCCCGCGTCTTTAATCGGTGCAACGTACGGAATCCACGCCAACGCCAGCACAATCGTCATTGCCGCCCAAGCGGCCAAAATGCCGAAGGCAAGACGCCAGGAAAGGAACTCGGCCATCAGGGTGCCCGCCGGTACGCCGAGCATATTGGCCACGGTCTGTCCGGTGACCATCACGGATACGGCCTGCGCTTCCTTGCCTTTCTCCGCCAGAGTCTTGGCAATGAGCGTGGCCGTGCCGAAGAACGCGCCGTGCGGCAGGCCGGCGACGAATCGCGCGACGACCAGCATGGCGGCATTGACGGAAAACACGGAAGCCAGATTGCCTACCAAGGCAATCGCCATAAACAATATGATGAGGTTCTTCGGCGGCACCTTGCGGCCGAACACCAGAATCAGTGTGCCGAAGCACACGCCGATCGCATACGCGGAAATGTAATGGCCTGCGGTGGGGATGCCCACTCCGGTGGCGGCCGCGGCCTGCGGCAGAATACCCATCATCACGAACTCGGCGGCACCGAGAATGAACGCGCCCGAAGCCAGTGCAAGCAGACTCTTCTTCATGGTTCCTCTAATTACTTCAGTATTACTTACAAAAAACAGTGCGGCAATCGATTGATTCGAGCGATATATTACGGTGGTCCGCCAACAAATACGGGCCTTGCCGCGACGCGGTTTGTCGCTGTGCGCGGCGGGTTGTTTACCGCTGTCCGATCGCTTGGTCTGATTGTTGGGTTAGGAAACGAAAAACCGGATTGCTGATTTCTCAACAATCCGGTCCAGTTGTCGGGCTGGCGGGATTTGAACCCGCGGCCTCTTCGTCCCGAACGAAGCGCGCTACCAAGCTGCGCTACAGCCCGTTTGGCAACAGACGTAGATATTACATTGTGGTGGTGGACAATGCAAATCGGCATGTCGCGAGTGTTGCGTGATGGTGGATTCGCCGTGTGTACAGGTCTCTCAAGCCTTGTGCAGAGCCGGTTTTGCGTCATGTGAGCGGGTGTTCAGATGGCCGTACGGTCTGCCGGGCTCATAATCGCCGGCCTTGCGTACACTGATGAATCATGGCTGAAGTTGTCGAAAATACCGAAAACACTGAGAATGAAACCCCGGCCGTCCCGCAGATGAGCACCGTCGAACGTGCGGAAATGCTGCTCGAGCAGGACGCCACCATCCGCGAGAAGATCAAGTCCGGTGCCACGCTGGACGAAGCCGTGGACCCCTCCAACAAGGAGTTCGGCCCGCTGGCTCACCCCGAGCAGGTGCAGATGCGCGTGGCCAAGCGCGCGATGATGCTTGAGGCCGGCATCGCCCCCTACCCGGTGCACTTGGACGTCACCGACACCATCGAGGCGGTCCGCGCCAAGTATGACGGCAAGCTCGAGGCTGGCGAAGAGACCGAAGACATGGTCGGCATTGCTGGCCGCGTGCTGTTCCTGCGCAACGCGGGCGGCCTGTGCTTCGTGCAGCTGTCCG
>OBXO01000459.1_pt1 | contig 32897 bp, 27 predicted proteins | sample 1501431 | NCBI WGS metagenome assembly OBXO01 (sample SAMEA2580163, study PRJEB22360) | human gut metagenome | biome: human gut; feature: human-associated habitat; material: faeces | place: Denmark | collected 2008/2010 | reverse complement strand
GGTTAAGACACCGCCCTTTCACGGCGGTAACACGGGTTCGAGTCCCGTACGGGTCATTTATTTTAATAGTAACATTCCTTTTTGGAGGTTTAGCTCAGCTGGGAGAGCACCTGCCTTACAAGCAGGGGGTCAGCGGTTCGATCCCGTTAACCTCCATTACTCGGTTGGTTCCGTGGTGTAGGGGTTAACATGCCTGCCTGTCACGCAGGAGATCGCGGGTTCAAATCCCGTCGGAACCGCCATTTAATGTTGTTACTTGAAAATTATTTGAACAAGCTTTTGTTTTAGGCGTGGTAGCTCAGTTGGTAGAGCAACGGATTGAAGCTCCGTGTGTCGGCAGTTCGACTCTGTCTCACGCCATTTATGGAGGAATAGCGAAGTGGCTAAACGCGACGGACTGTAAATCCGTTCCTTAGGGTTCAGTGGTTCGAATCCACTTTCCTCCATTTTAGGGGCATAGTTTAAAGGTAGAACAACGGTCTCCAAAACCGTTGGTGTGGGTTCAATTCCTGCTGCCCCTGCCATTTAATTATTTAATAGATACACTTTTTAAGATTACGGCGATCGTGGTGAAGTGGTTAACACACCAGATTGTGGCTCTGGCATTCGTGGGTTCGATTCCCATCGGTCGCCCTTTGTAATTTTATTGGGGTATAGCCAAGCGGTAAGGCAACGGACTTTGACTCCGTCATGCGTTGGTTCGAATCCAGCTACCCCAGTTTTTTTGTAACAAAAATGGAATATGGCGGTATAGCCAAGTGGTAAGGCAGAGGTCTGCAAAACCTTCATCACCGGTTCAAATCCGGTTACCGCCTTCCAAAATATCTTGCCGGCGTGGCGGAATTGGCAGACGCGCTGGACTCAAAATCCAGTGATCTCACGATCGTGCCGGTTCGCCCCCGGCCGCCGGTATACCAATGAACCCTTAGTGTAAGTCTATCTTACATTAGGGGTTTTCTTTTTATATTATATGAAAACAGTAGTACCTATGCTGCAATATCATGTCTAACTTTTCTCTTTATTTTAGGAGAAAAAAGGAGAACGCCATTTTGTTCCATTATCTTCTTGCTTTTTTCTTTTTAACTTATCTTTTATAGTTTTTCAAATAAAAAGGATTGGTCATTATGTAAAAAGAGAAGCTAGTCAATAATATGTTCAAACTTGAATTACAACTCATTTTTTGAACTATTTGATTAAATTGTGGTTGATAACTATTTATTACTTCATATTATGTTCTGTATGAATATACCTACTGACTAGAAAGAACGATAGAGTTTCATTTTGTCTTGAAAGGTAATAATATTTAGAAATAATCGGAGTTTTCTTTGTGCTAATATTATAATACTGCAAACCCCAAGATATATTCAGTGTTATATGTCTTGGGGTATAAATATATTTATTTGATTTTAGTAAGCCCTACACTATTTACTAAATCTGAAAATTGTTTTTTATAATTACTGTCTTGTTTGAATTTGATCAAGTTATCAGCCTTAAAATTTTGTATAAATTTAATCAGTTCTTTGGATTTTTCATTTGTTATTTTTATATCAATTATTGTAAGTAGTTCAAGAAACTTAGTTTGACATAGTCTAGTTGATAACTTCTTTTCAATCTCTTCATTAAGGTATGAGAAAAGTGCAATCATTGCTTGTTCTGCCGTAAAGTTTTCAATCATGTTCATGTAATGAGTATCTGCATTCCAAGCGATTCCATATCCATTAGTTAAAAAACATTTTACAACTGTAGTTACGTAATCTATTTCAAGGCTAGGAGGTAGCTTTCCATAATCTCCTTCAACATATTTTCTAAGTTCTCTTGCTAATGAAGGTTCTGAATAAAAATTATTATTGTTATAGTGGGCACTGTTTAATTCTTCTAAAATGTTAGATATCTCTATAACCTTTAAATTTTCTGGTATTACACTCTGTCCAGAGACTACTTCTAAAAATTGCCTAGCCGATTCTGCCTTAGTGTCATGTCCATTTATATAATAATTTCCATATTTAAAACCAATCTTTTCTTTTGTTTCTTCATTATTTAAAGCCCAAAGTGCAGAAGCAAATCCGTTTATATTATCTTGTGCGATTGATCCTGAAGTTTCAGAACAATATATACCAAATACCCCATTTAAAAGAGAGCTTATCTGTTTTTGAGTAAGGCTTTCAAAGAATTTACTTTTTAAGTCCAATTCATTTGGTTCAAATCTTCTGGTTTTAATATCTGATAACAGTTTTTTGATTTCTAAGTTTATATCAGAAACTGGAAGATTAAAAACATTCAAAATACATGTCTCTAGCCAATCTATAATTTGAAATCCTGTTATGGTTTCTTCATTTGGATGAGCGGTACTTGCCCAATTTCTCATGTATCTAATGTGATCTAAAGTATTATAAGTAATATTATTTATAAGTTCAATTTCTTTAACTCCCCTTAGGAGATCGGAGTCTTGTATCTTATCTAAGTCTTTTTCACCTGAAAGTTTATTCCGTTTCTCTTGATTCATAATTGTTACATCATAAAAGTATTCAACATCATAATTAGATACTCTAGTTCTCAATTCATTAATAGTAGCATCCCATAAATAGTTTAAAGCAGCATCAAATAATCCGTTAGTAATAGCATGAATAAATTTGGACAAGTAAGTCATTGAATCTTTACTACATTCAATAGAATTTACGATATCTTCCAAGTTTTTAAATACTTTCATTCTTTCAGGTATATGTGCAACTACGTTTTCGGTTGGAAGCCCTAAATAAATAAGAACTTGGTTAATTTTTTCATCTACATTGGTTATAGATAAGTTAATATTTTTAATATCGGTATTCAACTCGTAATGGGAGCTTGGAGTTGTATCAATAATTTCAAAATCATTATATTCTCCACTACTCATAGGTAAACATCCTTTCAGTTTGTAATTTATTACCTATATTTTATCAGAATGCAGTGTTAATCAAAAGATTTAATTTTTTTAATTAACACTACATCAGTAGATATAACCAACATTTACCATGGTGTAGTATTAATGTTGATAGAGAATTATACATTTATACGATTGCATTATTAAATTTACTTGCTGCGTCTTGTTGTTTATTAGGGTAGAGGTGCCCATAAATATCATAGGTCGTATTAATTGAGGAATGTCCTATACGTTCTTTGATGATAAACGGGTCTTCTGCATTATCAATTAAAAATGCTACGTGAGAATGTCTGAAGTCGTGAATTCGGATTCTGTTGAGAGTAGAGCTACGTTCTACCACTTCATCATACTTCTTTGATACCTTGAAACGTGTCATGATCTCGGGGACGAATTGAAAGACTTGGAGTTTCTCTGTATCTGGTACGAAAGGCGAAAGAAGCTCATGCTGTTTATCTTTCCAATTCCACAATTCATCTGATAAGTTGCTGTGAAAAGCAACTTTACGGTTTCCAGCACTTGTTTTGGGTTCATTGAGGACAGTTTTACCTGTCAAATGAATCAAAGTTTTATTAACGTCTATAATGTTTCTGCGTAAGTTGATGTCTTCCCACGTCAGTCCTAAAAGTTCTCCCATACGCATACCAGTTGAGAAGGCAACTTTGAAAAAGAGCTTGTATGGATACTCATCAGGTTTAAATAGTGACATAAAATGATTGAAGTCCTTCGTTGTCCAATAGTCCATCTTTTTCTTTTTGACAGGTAATTTCTTTAATTGTGTGCATGGATTTACTTTCAAGAAGCCTTGTTTTACAGCTACATCTAAGAGTTTCTTTAGTTGTATCATGAGTTTATTGACCGTGTTATTGGATAAACCTTTATTCTTGAGTGAAGTACGAAAGACTTCTAGCTCTTTATAGGTTAAAAGCTCAATTTTAGCTTTCTCAAAGTACCCCTTAATATGCCTGTTGTAATTATACTCTTGTGTCTGTAAGTAGCTTTCCTTACGATTACTTCTTTTATCTTCTTCAACAACAATCTGATACAGCATTTCAATAGTAGCACCTGTAAGAGAGGTATCTCCAAACTTAGTAAATCTAAGTTCCTGTTCTAGTTTAATAGCTTCTTTACGGGTCTTAATTTGACGTTTGATAAATCGGTTACGCTTACCAGTAACAGGGTTAAAACCATCTGAAATATCTACAATCCATGTCCCTGTTGCTTTGTCTTTTCTGATTGTCATTTTAGTCTACCTCCTCAATTGGTTTTACTGCTAACTGAATGCCTAGTATTTCCTCTATGGCTTTAACAGGCACACGTCCAAGTCGTGTATTCTCATAGTAAGAGAATCCTTTGTGTACCATCAAAGCTTTAGCTCTCTTAATTAGGTCTTCTGCCGTACAGTGTCCATAGCCCAATTCGATTAAGTCGTGTTTAGTGATTGTTGGATTTGTCATAGTTTCTTGTCTCCTTTTATTATGTGACTAGATATAATCATCTGAAATAATTATTTTCAGGAAGTAAGAGAATGTAAATCATTTTCCATGGAATTGTTCTTCATTGCTTGTCTCTTTCTTCTATATACTAATTATAAGGGATAAGAAATTCCTTTGAAAGCCCTCCAAATAGCGGTTTGTAGCGATTCCAAACAGAGCTACCTTGTCATATGGGTAGTTCAAATTGATAGTTAGGTATATTAAAAGATGAGCAGTACCCCTAGAAGTGGGAAGTAGGTCAGACAATTTTGACGACAAAAATAAACTGGTTTTGAAACTATTTTCATTGTTTTTCATCATCTTTCATAGATTTAACCGAAGTTAATCGTGTCAAGAAGCTCTTCTTTCTGTACATCGTCTAGTCCTAAATAACTTAGGGTGGACTTTTGGTCAGAGTGATTCAGTAGTTTCATGACAAAGCCGATATTGTAGTTGGTCTGCTCGTAGACTCTGTACGCACCTGTCTTTCTCATGGTATGAGTACCCAAGTAATTAATGCCTAAGAGATCGCCAGTCTTCTGCATGATTTTGTAGTATTGCTTTCTAGTGATACATTTGTCTGTATTGGAGAGAGAAGGGAAGAGCCATTGGCTTTGAATCTCACTTTCTTGTAGCCATTCTTGATAAAGAAGGAGTTCTTTTTCTATTGGTTTCAGATAAAGAGAGTTTGGCTTGCCCGTTTTTTGGTCAGTGATGTTGGCACGCTCTTTTAATACCCCAGTATCTGTGAATACATCTGAATATTCAAGCGCCAATACATCACTGACTCTTAGAAGAGTTGCTTTGCCAAGTTGAAAGATGGTGTAATTTCTGCGTCCAGCTTTGAAACTATCTAAGAGAGTATCCTGTACCTGTTTAAGTACATTTGAATCCTTGATTGGTTGTACGTTGTGCATTTGTCTTTTAGCCATATTGATGACCTCCTGTTATTCGTCTTATTTAGGAAGTGATAAAAAATCGCTCCTACTTTTAGAGAGGAAAGAAGGTAGCCTTAGAAAATCTTACATTCACGAGGTGTCATAATATTAAAAGGACTCCTCTTTACTTTCTTTTCAAGTGATTAACCTGTTATTTGACAGCAGACAGTCCTTTGTCTGAATAAGAAAGTACAAGTAATTAAAAACTGAAATTAACAAGATAAAGGTAAGAATAAGGCAGACTAAAAAACACAAGACACGTTAATAAACCAACATTTCTAGTGCTGTCATTATAGTTATTTGCTCTTTGACTTCTTTGTAATGCGCTGTATATCATTCAAATAAAGGGCAGTACAAAAAGGGAAAAAAATGCGTTTTAAGCGATTTTTCTGTTGTGGGGTATGATAATGCTAGGAGAAGATTTCAAGGTAGCCAAGGGGATTTTGGGGACGTTTTTCGACGTGTGGAAAGAGCGTAGTAGGATTGATATGGCGGATTCTCGCTCACATGGGTCTTTTTAATAAAAGGACTCCTAGTGTGAGGAAAAAGGTATTTAGTTTAGTGTTAATCAAATGGATTAGTTGCATCTTCACCAGTATACCCCTGTAATGATTTTTCACCTTTAGGGTCTGTGTCGTTTTTATTCCCATCTGATTGATTTTGTTGCTTCTCTTCATAAGCTTTATCTGATTGTTTTTGTCGAGTATTTTTATTACTGTTTACAGCAATATAATCGCCAGTTAGATTTCCTACAGGCGTATCTGCTTGTAGTTTATACCCGTCCCAATCACTATTTGGTGTTATATTCAGAAGAAACTCTTTACTTGATTCTTTATCTTTCATTTTAAACTGTACTGTTCCATCTGCAGAACTGTCAGCAACCCCAAGAAATTCGGCAGTTATTAGTAGTTTGCTACTGTCTTCAAATCGCCAACCTTTAGGAGATTCATTGAAATAACTAGCTGTATGATTATCAAGGTTATTTGTTATAAATTTACCACTGAATAAATGACAATAGCTTTCTATAGTTGCATTATCCATAGTTTCTTTACTGACATTAGCTGATGACAGAACTTCTTCACTTGTAGAACTATCATCTTTCTTGGTACTTTTATTTGATAGTGGTGAATAATCATGATTGATTTCACCTACAGGAGTTTGTCCTGTTACATGATAAGAGCCATCATCATTGTTCTTAATGGTAATATCAAAGGTTTCTTTTGTATTCGTATCAGTCATGGAATATGTTCCAGAGGCTGTCTCTACATCATTAGCAGTACTTAATTCATTGAATGAAGCTTTTAGTACTATCTTGCCGTTCTTTTGAAGTACCCATAAAGAGGGTGTGATGACACTAGTTGTAGTTTCATCATCATTTTGAGTCGCACGCTCATAGTATCCACTAGAAGCCAATGAATAGATTAAATTTCTGCTTAACTCTTCTTTAGACATATCATTCGGATCTTGTTTTTCCATTTCTTTTTTAGCATATTGACCATCAACAATGTCAGCAGTGAATCCATCTAAGTTTAAATTATCCTTGAGTGCAGAAGCTGCTTCTGGTCTTCCTTCTAAATCAAGATAATATCTGTATAATGATTCTCCCCAAGATAGAATACCATAGGCGCCATTATCCCAATCAGTTTCGCGAATATCAGATGTAGTATTTTCTTCTGTATCTGCATTTGGATTATAGCCATCATAGCTGTAATCTAATTCGTCAGAGATTTTTTTATAGTATTGTTTTGCGACATCTGTATTTAGTGGAAATTTATAGGCAGTAGGTATTAGGTCTGATTTTTCAATTGGGATATAGTAGGATTTGTTGTAGTCGCTAATTATTTCCAATGTTTTTTTTGCTCTATCTAAGCTATCTTTTACAGGCTTAAATTGATTTTTCCCCTCAGTAGTCAGACCATCAAAATAGGCGTACATTTTATCTAACCGCTTCTGTTCATCTTCAATCGAAAATTCTTTGGAAGTATCTGCAATATTACCCGTTTTACTGTATTCATTTCCTAAATCTGATAAGAGTTGTTCATCATGGCTGATTCTCTTAATTTGTTTTTGCTTTTCAAATCGAGAAGGGAGAAAATTTGTTTTATTCTCTTTATCCATCTTCTTACCGGTTGTTAATGAGATATACTTGTTATTTTTAGGATTCAACAAACTCAAATCTAGGTTACCCTCTGATTCAATTTCTTTCCAGCGTTCATTGAAAGAGTTAAGAGAGCTTTTCACTCTGTTCTGGGAATGAAAACTCATAGCTAGTAAGATTCCCAAGACTGCTAAAGTAGCAATGATAAGCTGAATAGAGCGCTTTTTTGTAAAAGTAAGTTTTTTAATCGTTGTTCTCTCCTTGGTTCCTCCTTTCCTCACAGAAATAATTTTCCCACGGAAGATAGTGAAAAGCAAATGTTTTTTTACATTAAAGGCTGCTAAATGTCTGTTTATTGGGATAAGTAATCAGTAAGTTACCCCAAGCATGGCTAATGGCATTAGAGAAGCGTAATAAGCAGATACTACGACCCCCAGTAACAAGCTGTTCAGTGTTCAAAATAACTGAAAGCCAAGTGTACCAATGGATTTGGTCTTTTAACAGGTGGAAAGTCGGTCGTACCAATGGATTGCGGTGATAGTGGTGGCAAAAAGCTCTCTTATTGCTGATACCCGATATAAGCAACTTGCCTTTGGTCTGGTACGATTACTAGCTATGATTTATACCTTTCAAATTTGGTACATCTGCTATACATGGTAAATTTAAGAGTCTTACTCGTTGGATGGGGTGGAATCAGTATCTAATCTTGAGCTATGGAAAATATCTTTAGTTTTCTAGTGATTTAATTTATCTGATTTTATTTGTCATACTTGGAAAGTTTAACAGTCTTATTGATTGAATAAATTCTTTCAGTATCTACAAAAATACCCCTACTATCTAGTATCTATGGCATGATAGATAGTAGGGGAGAAGTAGGACAACTTATCAAAGAGGATTGAAAAGCTAAAAGAGGAGAAATACCTGTTTTTTCAGACTGGGTATTTCTTATCCTCTATTAATTAGTCCTAATCTACTGAAATTACATTTGTCTGACTGTTAGTAGATTTATCAAGAGTTAGACTAATGATAAAAACTAAAAATTGGTAACATTTATATTGTCGAAATCTTACAAGCAAGACGCTTGATATTCTCTTATTGTTAATTCCCATAGCTCCAAATCAATTCCTTTTGGTACTAAAGGTATGATGTTCGTTTGTTTAGGGATACCTAAGTGTTTCTTTACATTATTGGATTTAGTGGGTTTCTCGCGACTTGTTAAATAATCTGACACTTCTAAATAACAGTCATTTAATAAATCATGGAGTTCTATCTTGAAAGAATCCATGTAGTCCATTAGTTCAGCCATAGTTTGGATATCATTTTCTCTAATGATATCCCTCAATAATTTTAAGTCAGCGTTTCTCCTTGAAAACTTGTGCTTTGGGTTATTCCTACGGCTTGTGATATACGAATTAATAACATAGGTAGATGAGTTGATTATCCTAGTCCAAGATGGAGACTCTAAATCTGTGTAGTCTACCAATTCAGCAAGCTCAGTAATATTATTTTCACTGATGAATTGTCTTGCTTCCTTTAGTAAGGCATCTTTTTCTGTCTTACTAGGTTTGAGATAAAGCTCGATATCAAAGCCATTAAAAGCTTGAATCTCGTCTTTGCTGTATTGATACTTATGCGGTGAATCCAAATGCAAGAAGTATCGAACCTTTCCTATTAAGGATTCACAATATTGTGGATTAGGTGCACTAAGTTTCCCTGTCAAACTTAATAATTGTCTATACGTCTTTAGTGATGGGTATTTAATGACACAATGATAATGAGGTTTTTTGGCTCCACCATATTCCTCTACATCTTTATCATGCAAAGGGCTATGCGCCCAAGGTACCCCAATATTTGTTACAATATCTCTCCAGTTTTCAGGTGCAGAATCAGGGTAAATAATAAATACCCAGTTTCTGTATCTAGGAGTTGGTTGCTTTCTTGTATTTTTAGCCATTATATTTTATTCCTTTCTTTGTTTTAAAATGGAAGTTCGTCATCAGTAAAGCTAATTAGGTCATAGTCATCTCTGTCATCAGGGTCTTTAGTCGTTTTCTCTGGAACAAGAGTTTCAGGCTGAAAGTATGAGTCAAAGATTCCTGGAGCAGCAGCAAACCCACAGTCATATTTGGAAAGAATTTGGTACAGTTCTTTAACATCATCGGGAGAGAGAAGCACACCTAAATAGATAAAATCTTTCATAAGATTATATCCTTGACACCATTTATTATTTATAAGGTCAAAGTTATCATCAAGTTCACATGGGTCAATATTTAAGACACATTCAATTTTAGAACGGATAGTTAGAATCGCCTCTTTAACATCATCTTTCAGTAGAAATACCTCAAATTCTTCATAGGGTGGTACGTCTTCTTTTCTGTTTTTACTTTTATTACGGCGGGTAGTATAGCCAGTTATTATCGGTAAGAACCAAGTATCCGACATATCAGTAATAACAGTTATTTTACAACCTAATTTAGATACGGCTTGGTACAATCCTTGACAGTTTTCAACCCAGTTAGGTTCATCTTGAAAGCAGAAAATGGTTCCAATTTCTATATTCTCTGTAGGGTCAACACGGTCATCGGTCGTTGTTACAAAAGCAAATTTATGGATAGTTTCATTTACTACCTCAGCGTCCTTTGGTGATAAAGTGATTCTAAATTCTAAAAATTCCTTACTACTTAATTTGTTTTTCATTATAAATTCCTCTTTTCTGATTTTATTTCTCTAGCTTCATGGTACAAGCCCATTTCCATACCTAAAGAGCCTGAATCCCTTGAGCCACTCGATTTCTTCCTTAATAGTTACCGCAATCCTTTGCAGGAGTAGGAGGGACAAGGATTTGTTCAGCGTTCAGCCTAGTACTGGGGTCTTGGTTTCGGGTACCGCACAGGCAAGGGCTGAGATAGCCACTGTCAAATGGGAAAATGCACCTTGACATCCTTAGGACGCTTCTTAGTGTCCGCAAGAAAGAGAGACTCTTTCTCTTTTCTCTGAGAGAAAATCCGCCTTGCATTCGTTTTTGGCTCTACAGTACCCCTAGTCGGAGAAATGCCGACAAAATGGCTAAAACGAATCTACCAAGCCTCATACTACGACCCCCCAGTAATATACTGATCATTGTTCAAAATAGCTGGAAGCCAAGTGTACCAATGGATTTGGTCTTTGATCCATGAAAAAATCGGTTGTACCAATGGCTAGAGTTGTTTTTCTTTATTCTTTCTCTGTCCCAGTGACTTTGTGTACTAAAAGTATGGGACAGTTTGTTGTTTGTCAGGTAGCTACCCTACAGATATTATTTACTGATAGTTACTTCTAGGCAACCCAGTCTATACCAAGAATTTGAAAAGTTTTAGGTGGTGAAATCCGTATCTAACTGATGCTATTTGAGAAGTCATTTACGAGCCACTAAAGTCGCTTGTCTCAATTTCATCTAGCTATAGGGATTTGGAGTCTTGCCTTATTTGCCAGTTGGACTTCTCAGGGTGCTCATTTCTTGGTCATCTCCTTTCGTTATACTGGTTAGCCACCCTATGTCTCTGCTGTTAAAATCTAGAGATAAAATTTCATGTTGCCTATATATTTACTGAAGGGTTAGGCTTTAGGGGGTAAAAAGTATCAAGTTACTTATTTAATGCGTTTCTTCCTGTGATACTGCTGGCTTTAGTTGGCTAGAATAATTATCTGTATGCAGGCTTGATAGTCAGATGGATAATAGAAAAGATGTCAAGCATTTGAGCAAGAATTGCAGGAAGAGATTCCGTATCTTACTTAAAATCAGCTTGGCTTCGTGCTACTTTCAGCTTATCTTGAGTAAATAAGCTTAGCTGATGGGTGAGAGGCTGAATTTAGGTGGCTTAGCTATCAGTGGGTAGGGAAAGGGTATTTACAATAGAAGAAACTTATCTGTATTTGATAGCTGAAAGAAGAGTGGGGAGAAGCAAGAAGCATGGTTGCTAGAAAAAAGGGAGTGCCAATCGGTATCTGTGGTTATCGCTAAAATTCATCTCAAGGTTGTCTGAGCGTACCATTGGTGGTGGCTGTGACAGATGGCAAGAATGACCATAACCACACAATTATTTTTTTCATTGCCTATCAAAGAAGCCGATTTGGAGAAAAAAGTCATGTGGGTGGGGGTGAAAAATCATGTTGATAGAGATGAAAAAATGATGGGTGTCAAAAGTAATTTTCATCTTCATCTTGGATGAGATGAAAAAATAGGGGGAGGAATATAGGAAGAAAACTATTCGATTTGGCAAGAGACTCCCCCAAAAAGAAAACGTACGCCAAGTGTATATCTGAGGATAAAAGTCAGGGTTCAGGTTTGGAGATCAGAAAGAACAATGCGAGTGATATTTTCTAGTGTAGAAAGTGGAATGACTAAAACAAAGAAAGTCATTTATCGTCTAGACTCAATCTTAAATTAAAAGAGAAAAGTTATAGTGATTCAAACTTTTCTCTCTAAATATGCTATAGTAATGGAGTTTCGTTGTTATGCTTCCTCTGACATTTTTCAAAATTCAAGTGAATATCTTGTAGTAAATTTATGCTTGCAAGAATGCATTCACCTTGATTCAATTTTTTTATTTGTCCTAAGCTATTACTTTTCAAGTGATTTTGTATAGATTTTAACTCTTCATAATGAGTTAGTCTATGAATTAATAAGGTACCAATTTGTCCTAATAAGATATCGGAGACGTCATTTGGGTTTTGGGTAGTTAAAAATAGAAATATTCCTTTCTTTCTACCTTCTCTAGCTATAGAAGTAAGTCCAGTATGATAATCAAAGTCTAATGAAGGGGATTTTGTATATCGATGTACTTCATCAATAAATATGACGAAAGGTTCAATTTCATCTGTATTTTTATTTACCAAGTAATCGCTTATTAGGTCTATTATCATTCCACCTATACCATCCGTAGTTCCTATTTTAGAGCTGTTTATATAAAGGCTAGTTTCTTTTGTTTGAGTAAAAATATCGAGCTTCTCTAACAAATTTTGTTTTGAACCAGTATCATTAAAAAATTCCATAAAGCTAGAATTATCAAGTTTATGTCTGACTTTTTGTACAAGCCACGCATTAACATTTGCACCCCAAGTATTAAAAACGTATTGTCCTTGTGTTAATCGGTTAGTTGAAATTTCAACAGATTCTTGATTAATTTGCTCGGGCAATAAGGATAAATCAAAATTTCTTTCAGTTACAGAGGACATATCATTTTCCACATCTTGGGGGTATCTACCTGTTTTGATGTAAGGTGTATTTAAATTGTGTTGTTTTTGGAATTTTAAAGACTTCATAGCGCTTGAGAGAATAGATCCTTGAGTATTATCATTGGTCTCAAATAACATTTGCCATTGTTGAGCAGTTAATTTTCCATTAGAAATTATTGTATTTTCTCCCAGAGTTAGGTGCTCAATATCAGCAAAAGATTCAGAATATTCACCAGTAGGGTCAATAATAAGTACTTTCTTTTTACTTTGAATTAGTTTATCTAATATAGATAATGCTGATGTAGATTTACCACTATTAGTTGTTCCAATTGTCATTAAGTGTCTGCTAAATAATGTACTAGGTTTAAGAGCAACCTTTTGTTTATTCATATTTGAAAAATTAGCAAAAGGAGGGAGTTTTTTTTCTTTTAAATTAGAACTATGTGTTTTAATTTCAATGGATTCCAAGTACTTAATTATTAGTTCTTCATTTGCTATATAGACTTTATCTGTTACTCCAACGGTGTTCATACCTGATAGTTTAAAAGAACTTTCATTTTGTCTCATTAAACCTATTACATCTATACCTATTTCAGGATAAATTTTTTCTGAGATTCCATTATTTAATGATTCATGGACACTATCAGAACTAGGTATTTTTGATTGGAATGTTTCTCCAATAAATAATCCTTGAACGGTATCAATAACAACAAAGTAATTTATTGTGTTTGGAATTAACATTTCCATCTTTATTTTTCTATGGTTTAGCCAAGATAAATTTTCAACTTGAACAATACTAGTGTCTCTATATACTTGTGATACCATTCCAAGGTAAAAATGACTTTTATAAGTGTCCGTATAAAAATTATCTATTATCATAGGGATTCTCCTAAATAATATATCAAATCATCGTTTAAAGTAGCTTTTAATAGAGCTACCCTAAAATGGCTATTTTTTAAATTTTCTATATCCATCCAATTCGTATGGTTTTGGTCTATATTATGGTCGCAAATTAATACACCTAACCCTGGATTATTTTTGATTGCACCAGTTATCATTTTAGATATATGGTTATCAGCAAAACTAAAGCCAACTGTAATAAGCAAAGTGTTTTGCCTCTTTAGTAGTTCTTGAAATTTAGTAAATAGTTCAAAATAAGGTTCTTCATAGCTTTGGGCATATTTATTTGAGCTTGGAAAGATCATGATAGGATTATTCACGGTTTGCTTTGGTTTTCTTATGATATTTTTTCCGCTACGAGATCTTTCCCAAGTCAACGAACCGTGAATCTTCAAAAGATTAACTACATTAGATTTATATTCGAGTTCTTTTGTTTTTACATTTGGAATATCCTTAATGAGATTCCATTCAAACATATCACTATCGAAAGTGGGGGTTGATGAGAATGTAAAACCATCAATAAATGTAAAGTTTAGTTGTTCACCAGCATCTTCAAACAGAGTATCGTAGTTTGTTGTTATGATATTTAGTTTGTTTGGCTTCTTTATTCTTTTAGACAAAATTTTTAAGAAGCGTCCATGATTCATTATGTCAGAATTAAAGTCATACGTCGTGTTTTCTTTAATAAGCTGCAAAATTTTATCTTTTGATTCTTTGAATTTTTTTATTTCTTCAGGAGTTCCATCAATAAAGTTTTCATAAGTTAGTACATTGGATAAAAAGTCTTCTAAATTAAACTCAGTATTATACTTACCATTAATTTCTACTTTTATGGTATATTTACTTTTGTCAGCTAGTTCCTGTAAATTATAGAAACTTCCATCTAACTTTAACTCACAATTTATTTTTTTAGCAATCATTTCAACGGTTTTTCCATATGATTCATCAGGATAGCCATCTGCTCCGGGAACAATTGAAGCTCCAGCTCCAGCTAGAACAATAACATTATCAAAAGAATTATGTGTAAAATCAATAACTCCTTGTCTAATAATTTTCTTGAAATCTTCAAATGAAACGGGCTTTTCTTCTGCTGGAGGAATATGTTCATCATTTTCTAAGTAGACTAAATTAGAAGTACCTGATTCATCATTCTCATACGAGGTTTCAAGTTTTAATGATGAACTTTTAAAATAGCTTTTTTTTTCACACATATATCAATTCTCCTTCATTCTTAAATACACTAGCACTATTATATCACTGTTAATATTTTTTAACATCAAATCAATGAATTATAGAATGATTAAAAGGTAAGTGAAATAGCTAAGTAAATATTTTTAAATGATATATTGCCTACTAATTTGAAAGCTTCTATGTATAGTGAATTTTGGTTTAAGCCATTCATCTATGCTGGAATAAATCATCTAATCAAATTGAGCAAAGAAGACACGAGGGTGGCAATCATCTAACTAAAATCTAGCTAGAAAATAGTGGACAAGGATAGAAATAGGTGGTATAATTACTTTGTGGAAGTATAGAGGAAAATAGAGTTTCCCGAAAATATCCTAGATGGCTAACCCATAACTTGTTTAAATCGGATATAAGTGGGTATAGTCTTATTTATTTTTGTTAGATTGAATTATAGTAATAAGAGCAGTAAAACTCAAAATCCAGTTCCTTCACGGGAGTGCCGGTTCGACCCCGGCCGCCGGTATACTAAAGACTGTTAAATCATTGATTTAACAGTCTTTTTTGTTTATTATTTTCTCGAATACATAAAAAAACCATCTCAAAAAAATGAGATGGAAAGTTAAGTGAGAGAGTGATAAGTATAGTGCGAATAAATACAAGGGTTACAGAAGAATGTGGGGGTTCTGCATCATCGTCATTAAATGTTCCTGCAGTAGGAATATGAATTTCTGTCATATTATATTCAATAACTTGAACTGTGATGATTGCAACAGTTCCAATGATTGCTAACATAGTAGTCATACTTTCACTCCTCTCTTAATTTTAAATAAAAGTACTTACTTAACTGATTGACTAGAGACTAAAAAGATACATCAACATGAACGTTGAGCTTTAGCACTATACAACGTAAAGATCACTCTTAGCTATTTTGAGAAAAGCCTTCTCCTCGACCAGTCTTGTTCTACTCATTGGTGTCTCTCGACATTTCTGAGCAATAGCCTATGTTTGTATAGGAGCCTCACCTAACTTATTACAAAGAAATAATAGTCTTTTAAGTAACTCTTTGTCAAGACATAAGCAGAAGTCAAAACAGTTCTATTTACAAATGAATGCGACGAACCATTTCTTCTGTTATTTGTTCTACAATATCAATGGTTGTTTTTGGCGAACGTTGATTTCTGGGGATATCGATTGAGTAAATTTTGGCAATACGACCAGGATTTGCATCCATTAATACAACCCGATCAGAAAGTTGAACTGCTTGTTGAACATCATGCGTGATCATCACAATTGATTTAGTCGCAATTTGATTGTTTAGCCAAATTTCTAATAAATCGTTAGATAATTGGCTGGCTGTAATGATATCTAAAGCTGAAAAAGGTTCGTCTAAGAGCAATAAGCTAGGTTCGATGGCTAAAGCACGAGCAAAGCCTACACGCTGTTTCATTCCACCAGATAACTCTCTAGGATAAGCTTTTTCAAAACCAGTTAAACCAATCATTTCAATGAGATTACTGACTCTTTTATTTATTTGTTCACGGGAAATTTCTTTACGGTTTTCTAAGCCAAAGCTGATATTTTTTTCAACTGTCAACCAAGGAAAAAGGGCAAAATGTTGAAAAACCATGCCGATATTGGCATCAGGCTCATTAATGATTTTATCTTCAAAAGTAATTTCACCTCTAGTTGTACGAAGAAGTCCAGCAATACTTCTGAGCAACGTTGATTTTCCTGTTCCTGATTGTCCGATAATACTTAAAAATTCATTCGTTTTAACTGTTAAATCAATATTTTCAAGGACTTTTAAATGTTCTGAATGTCCTTCAATTTCAAATTCTTTATATACTGATTTTATGCTTAATAATTCTTTATTTTCCATCGTCTTATTAGATAGGTCAAGGGAAATCACCTATCGTTCTCCTCTCTAGTTTATCTTAAAAATTTAGTCGAGTTGAGTCGTCCAGCTATTAATAGTGAAATTTTTGTTTTGCTGCTCGATATAAAGGTTGCCAAACAAAGGCGATACATAAACCAACAACGAAACACATCGCTAAGGTTCCTAAGGCAGATTTATCTTTTACACCATCGTTTGCCGCAATATATTGTCCTAGGCCAGTAACATCTATTGATTTTTTGCCCCATTGAATGCTTTCTGCTGCGATATCAGCGTTCCAAGCAGCACCAGCAGCGTTAATAATTGCTGTAATGAGGTAAGGTAAAATAGAAGGGATCAAAAATTTTGTCCACCATTGCCATTTAGATAATTTAAAAAGTTTGGTCACGTCACGAATATCATCAGGGATGGCTAAGTAGCCAGCAATTACATTAAAGAAAAAATACCATTGGCAACCAACCATGATGAGTGGTAAAATCCACCATTCTAATTTGTTGAAGCCCATACTAATAATCAACACAATGAATGGAGTATAAACATTTGACGGAATGGAGCCTAAAATTTGTCCAATCGGTTGAACGATACTTAAGCGCCGATTATCATTCGCAACCCAGATTGCTAAGGGAGTAAAGATAATGCCAGCAACGACCATAGCCAAGGTAACCCGTAGCGTAGTATAAAGGGTTAATCTAGGAATCATGCTGAAATCTTGATGGGGCAAGAAATGATAGAGCTTAATAGAACAATAAACCCCAATAATGGTTAAGCTGACATACCATAATGTTTTGAAGAAATGGCGTAATTTTGCTAGTAATCGATAGAGATAGTCTAGCTTGAAAAAGTACCAAACTTTTGGTAAATCGTAAATCCAAAAATGACTGAATTTCACAAAAACTTTTGAAAAGTATTTCGTTAAAGTTGCTTTTTTTAATAAATGATAAATGATGGATTTAGGTGGCGTTGTACTTTCGACATCTGTTTCATATTTAAAATAATAAGTGGCTCGAACTAAAGGTTGAAAAACTAAAAAGTTTAAAATCACCACATTGATTAATAAGGCAAAAACAGCCCATAAACAGGATTTAAAGTCGGCTCGATTTAATGCTACTTGGATATAAGAACCAATTCCTGGTAAATAAAGGTTGGTTTCTTTAGGAAAGGCAACAGAAGCTTGCTCGCTGGCCACCAAGGCAAACCAAGCCGCAGTTTGAGAAATAATAACGTTCCAAAGTAAGCCAGGAATTGAGTAAACAAATTCAAGCCGCCAAAATTTTTCCCAAGCATTGTACTTGAACTAATCGGTCACATTGACTAGATCTGAAGGAATAACTTCCATTATTTGATAAAGAGTCAACATGATGTTCCAAGCTTGACCTGTGAAGATGGCAAAAATAGCAACCGCTTCTGCGCCCATCACATTTCCTGGAAATAAACCAAGTAACCAAGCAGTTGTAAAGGTCAAAAAACCTAGCAATGGAACAGATTCAAGGAAATTAACTAATGGTAAAATGACTCTTCGTGCCGTTTTATATTTTACGGCTAAAATACCAAAAACAAAGGAAAACAGGAAGGACCAAGCCATACCCACAATCATTCGAAACATGGTTCGAATTGAAAAGTAAAAAAGATTTGATGGAGATAAGAAATCATCTGTTTTACTTGGTGTTGCGAGGAATTCTTCTGAGGGAAGGGTGTGGAGAGGGCGATTCATTTTTAGCCAAGAGAAGACGATGATAAAAATGAAAATGCCTAAAATGATGAGCAAGGTAAGATTTCCGATACTTTTAGCAAGTAGGGTATTTTTCTTAGATGATGCAGTGACAGCTTTCAATTTAAAAACCTCCAATTAATCATATTAAAGAGGTCGCCGAATAAAAGAAGAAGATTATAGGGTAATCACAATAATTGAGCTTTGGCTTTCTGAGACGTAAGAAAAAAATTCTAGTTATCTTAGGAAAGCCTTAATTCGACAATCCCTGCTTTACTCGTTACTGTCTCTCGACATTTCCGAGCGATAACCTGTGTTCTTCAGAGTAACCTCACCTAATATGATTCTATTTGATTTACATGCTTATCATACTCGTGACTAAAAATAAAACAATTTCTAGCTGGTTATACCTGAATTACTGTTTGTTGTTATTCTATTCAATGATTCTTAAAAAGATTGCCCACATTCTGTTTTTTTAGGGAGAAATTATCAGATGAGTATGTTATGTAACGCAAGGTGAATAGTATAGGATGTTGTATTTTTAGTTTGTCTCGTTTACTGTTAAAGATGTAAGTAGTAACTATAAGTGAATGGCTAAAAAAATTAAAAGTAATCTAGCACCTAAATTAAACAACAAAGAAATTTGTTCAGAAGAAAGGAAATTATGATGATTATTTGGTTAAACGGTGCGTTTGGAGCCGGAAAAACGACCATTGCACATGAGTTACAACAAAAACTTCCCAATGCAATCATTTATGATCCAGAAATTATTGGTAGTGCATTGATGGAGTTAGTTCCCGAAGAAATGAAAGAAAATGATTTTCAGGAGTATCAGGAATGGCGTTGCTGGAATGCTCATTTATTAAAACGAATGTCCAAAGAGTCTGGACGGCCGATTATTGTTCCAATGACCCTTTATAAAAATGAATATGAAGAAGAGCTGATTGGATATCTGAGACGAGCAGGCATTGACGTTTATCATTTTTTGTTAGCGGTCGAGAAAGAAGAAATTTTACAGAGATTATTGAAAAGAAATGATGGAACTTTTGAATGGGGGAAAAATAAGTTGCCCGAAGTACTTGAAGGTTTTCGTCAGATTCAGTTTACCGAGATTTTTAGAAATCATTCAGCTGACACGACAGAAATTGTAGCAACCATTCTTAATAGAATAACCGAATAAAAATAAAATAAGGGACCTAAGCCGAAATGACTTAGGTCTCTTATTTTCTACTTCTTAAGATAATCAACTACCAGCTACCCTGATTTCTTCAAACTTTAAGACCGCACATTTACGACAATCTATTTTTACACTGTCAAAATTTTCTTTCAAGTCTTGCATTTTGTTATTTTTAGCAGTATATTTTAGGTGTACCTAAAATATATTAGAGGTTAACCTTCTAACAGGAAGGGCCTTTTAAAATTATTGCAAAACGAAAGAAGGAATTGAATTGAAAAATTCAGAAGAACATGAACCAAAGCAAAGACATCATTTGATTGAATATGCAAATGGTCCTTCGCTTGAAGAAATTAATGGCACCATCGACGTGCCTAAAAATATGAGTTTTTGGAAAACGTTATTTGCTTACTCAGGTCCAGGAGCATTGGTAGCAGTGGGGTATATGGATCCAGGAAACTGGTCTACTTCAATTACTGGGGGACAAAATTTTCAATATTTATTGATGTCGATTATTTTAATTTCCAGTTTGATTGCAATGTTGCTCCAATATATGGCTGCTAAATTAGGCATTGTTTCACAGATGGATTTAGCACAAGCGATTCGTGCTAGAACTAGTAAGACGTTAGGTATTGTATTATGGATTTTAACAGAGTTAGCAATTATGGCTACAGATATCGCTGAAGTTATCGGGGGCGCAATTGCCTTATATTTATTATTTCATATTCCTTTAGGTCTGGCTGTCTTCATTACGGTATTTGATGTTTTACTTTTGTTGTTATTGACAAAAATTGGTTTTAGAAAAATTGAAGCTATTGTTGTTGCTTTAATTGTTGTTATTTTTGTGATTTTTGCTTATCAAGTGGCATTGTCAAATCCAGTATGGGGAGATGTAATTAAAGGGCTGGTTCCTAGCGCAGAAGCTTTTTCTACATCACATGCGGTGAATGGGCAAACGCCACTGACAGGTGCATTGGGGATTATTGGTGCAACAGTGATGCCTCATAATTTGTATTTACATTCTTCGGTTGTGCAAAGTCGTAAAATTGATCGTAAAGATAAAACCGATATTCAACGCGCTTTACGCTTTTCAACTTGGGATTCTAATATTCAATTAACGATGGCATTTTTTGTTAACTCTTTATTATTGATTATGGGTGTGGCCGTTTTTAAATCCGGCAGTGTCAAAGATCCTTCATTCTTTGGTTTGTTTGATGCTTTATCAAATCCAGCGGTTATGAGTAATTCTATTTTAGCGCATATTGCAGGTTCTGGAATTTTATCAATTTTATTTGCGGTAGCCTTATTGGCATCAGGACAAAATTCAACAATTACAGGAACGTTAACTGGTCAAATCATTATGGAAGGGTTTATTCATATGCGCGTACCAATTTGGTTACGTCGGATGGTCACACGTTTGTTATCTGTTATTCCTGTCTTAATCTGTGTTTTAATGACCAGCGGAAAAAGTACAGTGGAGGAGCATATTGCGATTAATAATTTAATGAACAATTCACAAGTTTTTCTAGCATTTGCTTTGCCATTTTCGATGTTGCCTTTACTGATGTTTACAGATAGCCGTGTTGAAATGGGTGAACATTTTAAAAACTCGTGGTTAATTAAATTGTTAGGCTGGGTTTCTGTCATTGGCTTAATTTACCTCAATATGAAAGGTTTACCTGATCAAATTGAAGGATTCTTCGGTGATAATCCGACAGCGAGTCAAATTACGTTAGCCGATAATATTGCCTATGTCATCATAGCACTCGTCATCCTCTTGTTAGTTTGGACGGTTGTGGAATTATATAAAGGCGATAAACGATATGCACAGCAGCTTGCAGCTATGGAGCAACAAGTAGAGGAGGTTAAATAATGAAATTTTCAAAAATTATGGTTGGTGTTGAAGAGTCGCCAGATGCGTTAAAAGCATTTCATTATGCTATCCAAAAAGCAAAAGAAGAACAAGCTGAATTGGTTATTGTTTCGATTTTAGAAGAGAAAGAGATTAATGTTTACCAATCGTTAGATAAAAATTATTGGCAAGAACAGTTGGCGAAATTAGAGAAACAAACGGAAAAATATCAACAAGAAGCGTTAGCGAATGGCATCGATAAAGTAAGTGTAATTGTCAATGAAGGGAACCCAGGAGAATTAATTATTAATAAGCTTATTCCTTTGAATAAACCAGATTTGTTAATTATTGGCTCCAAGTCAACTAGCAAATTAAAAAGCTTTTTTGGTAGCCAAGCAGCTTATATGGCTCGATATGCACCAATTTCTGTAATGATTATTCGCTAACAAAATTGAAACAGTTAAAAAAGCCGCCACGATTTACTATTCGTGGTGGCCTTTTTATAGTAATTTTTGTTTATATAAATAAACAGCCAAACTTAGTTGTAGCGAACTATCAGGAAATTCTAAAGTTAAGTGAAGAATCTCTTCTATTTTTTTTAAGCGGTAAATAATTGTATTACGATGTACATACATATTTGTGGCAGTCAACGAAATATTTTTATTCGATTGAAAGTAGGTGTTGATGGTTTCTAGTAGGGAACTTTCATGTTTTTGATCTTCTTTTTCTAATGGTTCAATCAATCGTTGATATATTTTTTGTTTGGCTTGTTTGGTCAGGGTTTCGATCATTAAACGATAAAAAAAGAGGTCGTCATAATTCAAAATAGTTCGTTGTTGTAATTCTTGACTTGCTTGTGCTAAGTGGAATGTTTCTTGTGCTAATTTATAAGAATCACACAGATTGGTGATTTTTTTGACAGTTGGCCCAATCGCTAATTTAAATGATAATTTTGGATTCAGTTTCATTAGTTGCTCTAGTAAATTCTTGGCAAGATGAGTGGTTTGTGCAAGGTAGGTGGCTTCCTCTTGCGCTGGATTTTCTAGTAATAAAATAAAGCCAGTTTGTGTAGGAAAGGCAGTAATTTTTTGTCGATATCCTTCTAAAATATGATTCAATTGATGGCCAATGCTATTCATTTGAATAGTCGGATTAAACAGTTGTTCCAATTGTTCAATGGCTACAAGCAAGAGACTAAATGTATCTTTTTCATTTAATTGCAGATAATTACTAAATTCTTGCCAAGCTTGAGGATTGGTATTTTTTTCTTGGATAAGGTCTTGAAACAGCGCCCCGATCTTTTGCCTCGTTGTTAAATTTTCCGAAGATTCTAATTGAAGTTGTGGTAAAAGGTAGTGAGCACAGACCTCCACAGATAATAAATCAATCGTCTGTAATTTTTTGGTAGTTTGCCAAATCACTAAGTAAGATAAGCTGAGATTTTTCTTTTTGATGGGTAAAATTCGCAAAGATAACTGATGGTTCGCTAAGGAAAATTCAACAGTCAATGGTTCTTTATAAAATAATAGGAGCTCATTGTTCTGGGCTTTTAAAGCTGTCTCAAACTGTTTTTTGAGAGTCGCGTTATTTAAAATACTGGTGATTCTTGTTGGCGCATCAGGTAAATCAAAATGATTCATAATCTGAAAACGCTCGTCTAAAAGCATTACAGGCGCTTGAATCGCGGCACTTAATACTTCCAGTAATTGGGTACTTTTTCCGCCAGCTTTGATAATTGTATAAAATTTATTATGCATATGAACAGAATGTTGGCTAATCGTTTCGTCAGGTTGATTGACTCGGCGATTGACCAATGAAATAATTTGAGAAAAGTTGTAATTATAAGGGATTGAGAGAATTGGTAATCCGACGTCATTCGCTAATTGGATCATCTCTTGTGGAACTTCATTGAAATAACGTTGGACTTTAAAGCCTAGAGCAGCGCAGTTCATATTTGCTAGTTCTTGAATAAGACGTTTTTGCAAGCAAGGCTGATCTTTGAAAATATAGCCGGTAGTTAATAAAATTTCTCCTGGCGTTAACCAGTCAAAAGCATCAGGATTTTCTAAAATATTTGCTTGTAGAATTGGCGCATCTAAATTGGTCTCGTGCGTCAATAAGGTTAAACCAGGTAGTTCTTCTGCATGGAGTAGATCATTGACCGTCATCATTAGCAAGGCCTCCTTTTGTATGAATTATCTAAAAATTAAGTGTATTTATTGTAAGATGTTACAAAACTATTTTAGGGAAAATAAGGTATCCTTATACTAATAGAAAAAAGTTCCAAGTCATCACGTGATTGGTAGTCACAAGTGACCAAATAAGAACAATCAGCGCTTACAACCTATAGAAACGCATCGTTTAAAGATATAGCAATAGTATACTTAATTTTTAATGCTTTTACTATTGTTTCAGCTACTTTAAATTTCTCAAGTATTTCTATAATCTGTAAGTTTTTTGAGACTCTTATCAGATATGCTTCTTTTTCTATATTTTATCAGAAAATTCTGGTAACTTTGAAGGTTATAGTTTGTAAAATGGAGGGATCGGTATGAAGAAATTAAAAATGTTAGGATGCGTCGGGTTGCTTTTAGCTTTAACGGCTTGTCAGGCGGGAACGGGAAACTCGGCTGATAGTAACAAAGCAGCGGAACAAAAAATTGCAATTAGTTCTGAAGCGGCTATTTCGACAATGGAACCACACACAGCGGGGGATACGACCTCGACTTTAGTCATGAATCAAGTTTATGAAGGACTCTATGTTTTAGGTAAAGAAGATGAATTAGAGTTGGGGGTCGCTGCCGAAGAACCAGCGATTTCTGAAGATGAAACCGTTTATACATTTAAGATTAGAGAAGATGCCAAATGGTCGAATGATGATCCAGTAACAGCAAACGACTTTGTTTATGCATGGCAACAAGTTGCTTCCCCTAAATCAGGATCGATTCATCAAGCTTTATTTTTTGATGTCATTAAAAATGCTAAGGAAATTGCTTTAGAAGGCGCAGATGTGAATACTCTTGGGGTTAAGGCGCTAGATGATAAAACGTTAGAAATAACTTTAGAACGGCCCACCCCTTATTTGAAATCATTACTTTCGTTTCCTGTTTTGTTTCCACAAAATGAAAAATATATCAAAGAACAAGGGGATAAATATGCTACTGATGCAGAACATTTGATTTATAATGGTCCTTTTAAATTGAAAGAATGGGATAATGCCTCTTCTGATGACTGGACCTACGAAAAAAATGATACGTATTGGGATGCTGAAAAAGTTAAATTAACAGAAGCGAAAGTTTCAGTAATTAAGAGCCCAACGACAGCGGTGAATTTGTTTGACTCGAATGAATTGGATGTAGTGAATAAGCTAAGTGGTGAATTTATTCCTGGTTATGTTGATAATCCAGCCTTTCTTTCAATTCCTCAATTCGTCACATACTTTTTAAAAATGAACAGCGTTCGTGATGGAAAAGAAAATCCGGCTTTAGCGAACAACAATATTCGTAAAGCGTTGGCACAAGCTTTTGATAAAGAAAGTTTTGTAAAAGAAGTCTTGCAAGATCAATCAACGGCTACAGATCAAGTAATTCCGCCGGGACAAACGATTGCGCCAGATGGAACAGATTTCACAAAACTAGCTGCTAAGAAAAATAACTACTTAACCTACGATACAGCGAAAGCAAAAGAATTCTGGGAAAAAGGGAAAAAAGAAATTGGGCTGGATAAAATCAAATTAGAATTTTTAACAGATGATACAGACAGCGCCAAAAAAGCTGCTGAGTTTTTCCAATTTCAATTGGAAGAAAATCTAGATGGATTAGAAGTGAATGTTACTCAAGTTCCTTTTACTATTCGTGTTGATCGTGATCAAACGAGAGACTATGATTTAGAATTATCTGGTTGGGGAACCGATTATCGTGATCCATTAACAGTTATGCGCATCTTTACTTCGGATAGTACCTTGGGCGGCGTAACGTTCAAGAGTGATACGTATGATCAATTAATTCAAGAAACTAGAACAACACATGCGGCTGATCAAGAGGCTCGTTTAAATGACTTTGCTCAAGCACAAGATATTTTGGTGAATCAGGAAACGGTTTTAGCACCAATCTACAATCGAAGCATTTCTGTATTAGCTAATCAAAAAATCAAGGATCTGTATTGGCATTCATTTGGACCCACGTACAGTTTAAAATGGGCTTATGTTAACTAATTGAATGAAGGTAGGAAGGGGTTTGTCATGCTTTTAAAAAACTGTAAATTAGAAACAGGATTTTCTACTGTGAATCAGCGAATTGTTGCGACAGAAACAGCTAGCTATGATATTCGAATTGAAAACGAGGTCTGTACTGCGGTCGCACCGCAGTTAAGGCCTTTAGAGAACGAAACAGTTATCGATGTGAATCAGCAACTCGTTTTACCTGCTCTAAGAGAAATGCATATTCATATTGATAAAACGTATTTTGGGGGACCTTGGAAGGCCTGTCGTCCACTAACGAAAGGAATTTTAACACGTATTGAAGAAGAAACTTGGCTGTTACCTGAACAATTACCAACTAGTTTAGAACGTGCTTGCCAAGTTATTGAGCAGTATATTCAACAAGGCCATTATCATATTCGCAGTCATTGTAATGTAGATCCATCTATTGGAACGAAACATATTGAAATTACTAAAGAAGCATTTAGTCGATATGAACAATACATTACTCATGAAATTGTGGCTTTTCCTCAACACGGATTACTCCGCTCACAAGTCGAACCTTTGATGCGCGAAGCCTTACGCATGGGGGCAACTCATGTCGGCGGCGTTGATCCAGCCCTTGTGGATCGTCATGTGGATCATTCAATCGCAAAAATATTTGAATTAGCTACCACATTTAATAAAAAAATTGATGTTCATTTACACGCCCGTGATACTTTGGGACTTTATGAATTTAATAAATTTGTTGATTATACAGAACAAGCAAAGATGTTTGGCAAAGTCACTTTAAGTCATGCTTTAGCCTTAGGGAGCTTAGAAGAAGCAGCAATTAGAGACATTGCGCAAAAATTCATCGAAACAGGTATTGATTTGACTTCGACTGTACCAATTGGAATGCCCACCATGCCGATTCCAACCTTGGTTGAACAAGGTGTTAAGATCTCCGTGGCTCATGACAGTTTGACGGATCATTGGTCGCCTTTTGGCAGTGGCAATACAATAGAAAAATTAAATACAGCCGCTCAAAGATTTAAAATTAGCGATGAGTATCGCTTGAATCGTTTATGGGGCTTAGCGAGTAATTTTGTAACGCCTCTTGATCCTAACGGGCAGCAAGTTTGGCCTAACGTCGGCGATTCTGCAGATTTCCTACTATTTAATGCTGAGAGCACTGCTCACGTGATTGCACGCCAACAGCCAATCCAACAACTGATACTAAAAGGACAACTGGTTGAAGCCGTTCAAAAGGGGGAAAAAGAATGACAGCATCCATTGTTTATTTGAATAATGTTCGTTTAGAAACTGGTTTTGCTAAAGACCACCACGAATTAACGTATACTAAAACCGCACGCTATACTTTAGCGATTCAAGAAGGCAAAATCCAAGCGATTATTCCGCAAAATCAAGTCACTGAAAAGCAACAAGGCACTGATTTAAACGGACAACTGGCTATTCCCGCTTTTCAAGAGAGTCATAATCACTTAGATAAAACCTACCTTTCATTAGGCTGGCGTGCTAGCCAACCTGTTAAAAATTTAAAAGAGCGTTTAGCAGACGAAGCCAGTGAACTTAAATTGTTAGCTCCGTCAACAGAACAACGAGCGACGGCCATGATTGAAAAATTGATTGGGTATGGAGCCTCTTATATTCGGACACATGTCAACATTGATCCTTATGTAGAACTAGAAAACTTCTGGGGCGTCAAAAGAGCCTTAGAAAAATATGCGCATGTGATTGATTATGATATTGTTGTCTTTCCACAGCATGGATTATTAAAAAATCCCCAAACGGTTTTACTCATGAGAGAAGCTCTAAAAAATGGTGGAACAATGGTTGGTGGTTTAGATCCTGCAGGCATTGATTATGCAATTGAAGAATCTTTAGAAACTATTTTCGATCTGGCAGAAGAATTTCAAGTAGGAATCGATATCCACTTGCATGATACGGGGGAAGTGGGCGTTTATACAATTGATAAATTTTTAGACATTTTAGAAGAACGAAAATTTACTCAGCGAACCGCTATCAGTCACGCCTTTGCGCTGCTAGATGTACGACCAGCAGAAAAAGAAAAACTATACCAACGCTTGGCAACGCATCAAACGGCGATTATGTCTACAATTCCCTATGATCCTCGTTATTTATTGCCACCAATTGATGTGTTACGCCAAGCTGGTGTATCGGTTCATTTAGGTAGTGATGGCTTTTTTGACTCTTGGAGTTCTAATGTTTCAGGTGATTTATTTGAAAAATTACGTAATTTTTGTGAAATGACAGGAAAGATTACAGAAGAGCAACTTACTCAAGCTTACGTCCATGGCTGTGGCAAAGTAGCACCTTTTTCATTTGAAGAAGAACGCCTTTGGTTTACAGAAGGCGACGAAGCAAACTTTATTTTTACAGAAGCAGCTTCTACAGCAGAAGTGATTGCTAGAAAACCACAGAAACGCCAGATTATGTTGAAAGGACAATGGGTTTAACTTGCTTTAAAATTAGGTAGAAATAGAATGCTAAAAAGCCAAACAGAGGAAACAAGGTTCAGCTCTGAGCAACGCATAGTGTCAGTCTAGCGGTTACTCGTCACAGTTTAATCCTTATAAAGTGCTTCTGCTCACAACGTGTATCAGCGTTTCAAGTTTGTTTGACTCACTTTAACATAGCACTTTTGCGTATCTTCCTTTATAATAAGACAAAATGAAGGAGATGAACCAAGCATGACTGAACAAACGAGAGAAAACAAAAAAGCAGCCTACGAATTGTGCTTACAACAATTGAGCGGTTTGTTAGAAATAGAAACGGATGCTATTGCAAATTTAGCAAACTCGTCCGCGTTACTTGCACAAACATTACCAGACACCGTTTTTGCTGGGTATTATTTATATAAAGATGAAGAATTAGTTTTGGGGCCTTTTCAAGGGAAAGTCTCTTGTACCAGAATTAAAATGGGCAAAGGTGTCTGTGGTGAGTCCGCGGAAAAACAAGCTACATTGATTGTTGATAACGTGAAGACACACGCCAATTATATTTCTTGTGACTCAGCTGCGATGTCTGAAATCGTTGTACCGATGGTAAAAAATCATCAATTGGTCGGTGTTTTAGATATTGATAGTGGTGTAACAAATAGCTATGATGCGGTTGACCAACTGTATTTGGAAAAATTTGTTACCTTGTTACTAGAAAAATCAGATTTTTAAGCAGACTATTTTTGCTTTCTGACAAATCATGAGAAAATAAAGTATAAAATTTGATCATGAAAGAAGGTGAGTCATTTGTTAGAGCTGTATATAAATTTTAAAGGTGAAGCAAAAGAAGCAATTGCGTTCTATGAAGATGTTTTTGATACAAAATGTCAAAATTTAATGACTTTTGGCGAAGCACCTGAAGATCCTGAGCATCCTATAAACGACGAGATAAAGGATTTAGTGATGAACGCAAGTATCATTATTGAAGGAACCTATGTAATGATTTCAGATGTTCCTGATATGTTTGGTTTTGAAGTTACGGAAGGAAATAACCTTTCGCTCGTGGTTAGCACAGATGATGATGAAAAAATTGATCGCTTATTTAAGCGATTATCTGAAGGTGGCACTGTTACAATGCCGTTATCTGAAACTTTTTGGTCCAAAAAGTATGGTTCCCTAAAAGATCAGTTTGGCATCCATTGGATGTTTAATTATTATGAAGAAGATTAAAAAAATCCCCAATCCGTTATTTTCATTGGATTGGGGATTTTTTATTCATGAAAGAATTGCTTCTTAGCGATTTGATACTGCCGTTGCTTTTCTGTCCAAAATTGCTGATCGTTTTCATCAATTTTGCGAATGACTTTTGCTGGATTACCCCCAACAATCGTGTTGGCAGGAACGTCTTTTGTAACCACAGCACCAGCAGCAACAATAGCATTTTTTCCAATTGTAACGCCAGGTAAAATGGTGGCACTTCCGCCAATCCACACGTTATCTTCAACAATAATTGGCGTACCGAATTCTAATTCTGCAGTTCGAATCGTTGGATCAATTGGATGGCCGGCAGTATAAAAACTAGCACGAGGGCCAACCATGACATTATCACCGAAGATGATTTTGTTTACATCTAAAAAAATGCAATCCATATTTGCATAAAAATTTTCTCCTACCTCAATATGGCGACCGTAATCTACATGGAGGGGTGGGGTGATATATAACTCATTGCCAGTTTTTCCTAATAATTCTTTTTCTAGGGCCACAATTTCTTTCACATTATCGATAGGAAGTTGATTGATTTTTTGAGCTAACACCTTGCCTTTTGTTGATTTGTTTTCGGGTAAAATGGTGGGGGCGTAATATAATTCACCTTTTAACATTTGCATATAATCAAAGTCATTTTGTTTCATGTAAGCGCTCCTTTAGGCTTTTTCTCTATTGTATCAAATCAATACAATAAGTCGAGGAATATGTAAAATAAAAAAGGACAGATAGCAAAATAGCCTTGCTTATCTATCCTTTATCTAAGGTTATCCAATTTTTTTAACTCTCCCGCCAATTTTATCTGCTAATTTTTGTGCTTCTTTTTCAGAGTGGTAAACTAAACAACCTGATTTATCTCGCGTACGTTTACCATCTGCAGTTAAATAGCCATGAAAAAATTTGATTGCATACATAGACATCACCGCCTTTCTAATTGAAAATAGTGTAAATGGAGCGATTAAAAATGTCAAATAATAGAAGTGCTCTTAACCATTCTTATCTTTTTTAGTTCGAAGATAAGCTTGGTTAAGAGCACCATTTCACTTAATAAATTAGTTTGAAACGGGTCGTTGAGTGAAATTCCTGTTCAGGTGAGAGGGTGATAGAACCGAACAACGGAAATCTTTCAGCACCAGGACAGACTTGGGTTTCAAATGTGAGCGCTCCGTGATTGACTAATTTTTGCCCTTGAATATCGGGACCGTTATCAGCAAAATTTGCTGAAAAAATAACAACTGAAGGTTGATCAGTGAACATCTCTAAGGTGATATCTTTAGTAGGACTTTTTAAGATAACATCCGGGTTAATTAAATCATGATTGGTTAAGATGAAAGGGTGATCGAAGCCGTTCATCTTTTGGATTTGTTCATCGTTACTTGAAAAAACCTCAGCTAATTTTTTAGGTTTTTGTAAATCAAAAGCTGTCTGGTCGACGGAAGCTAATTCTCCAAGCGGTAAAACTCTTTCATCAAGCGGGACAAACTTTTGGGCATTTATTTGTAACTCATGCGCATCAATGGGGATTGTAGGATTTCCAGTTAAATTAAAGTAGACATGATTGGTTGGATTAAAAAGTGTTTGTTCATCTGTAGTTGCCTGATACTCAATTTGCCATTCATTTTCTTCAGTCAATGTATACGTGACTGAAACAGTGAGATTTCCAGGAAAACCATTTTCACCAGCAGGACTCTCTAGCCAAAATTTCACAGAAGGATTCGCTTGTGCCTCTTGGATTTCGCTGTGCCATTTTTTACTTTCAAACCCAGGTGTGCCACCGTGAAGTGTTGTTTGAGTAGGAGTATTAATCATCGTTTGATACTTTTTACCCGCTAGTTCAAAGGAGCCATCGGCAATTCGGCCAGCTGTTCGACCAATTGTTGCACCAAAATATAAGTCTTTAGACAAATATTCATCTGCTGAGGGAAAGCCTAGCACGAGTGATCGGGATTCATTTTTTGTAAGAGGAACGTCGAGCGCAACAATTCGCGCACCAAAATCTGTTGCTTTTAAAGTCACACCATTTTTATTCGTCAGTGTGTAAAGAAGCATTCCTTGTCCAAATGATTCAGTTGAAATAGTCAAAATAATCAATCCTTCCTTTAAGTAAATATTTAGTAAATTTAACTTTGTTGTTTAGATTATTTAAATAGTCAAAAAGAAATGCTAAGAAAATAAATCTTTATTTAATTGTATTGTACACGTTTTCAATTGAAATGACAATTAAGAAAATATTAAGTAAACATTTGCAAAAGTTTAGTAAATATTGTACAATTTGTTTACTAGTGAAAGGAGCGATTAGTGATGGAAGAACTGTTAATGAATCGATTTGTAGAAATATTTGGTGAGAAAGGGACAGCCTGTTATTTTGCCCCTGGAAGAATTAATTTGATTGGTGAACATACAGATTACAATGGCGGTCATGTTTTCCCAGCGGCTATTACTTTAGGGACATTTGGTGTGGCAAGAAAAAGAGACGACCAAAAAATTCGGATGTTTTCTGATAATTTTAAAGAGGTTGGTCTCATCGAATTTTCATTAGAAGATTTAACCTATTCAGATTCAGATGATTGGGCAAATTATCCTAAAGGCGTTTTAAATTACTTGATTGAAAGCGGACACAATATTGATTCTGGCTTAGATGTGCTCTTCTACGGTACGATTCCTAATGGTGCTGGCTTGTCTTCTTCTGCTTCTATTGAACTTTTAATGGGAACGATCTGTAATGATTTATATGCTTTACACTGTCCAATGCTTGAATTGGTGCAAATCGGTAAAAAAGTGGAGAATGAATTTATTGGCGTTAATTCAGGAATTATGGACCAATTTGCCGTAGGGATGGGAGAAAAAGATCAAGCTATTCTACTAGATACCAATAATATGCACTATGAAATGGTTCCCGCCAAATTAGGTGAGTATACGATTGTCATTATGAATACTAACAAACGCCGTGAATTAGCAGATTCAAAATATAATGAACGTCGTGCAGAATGCGAAGAAGCCGTTCGTTTGCTTCAAAAAGAGTTATCTATTGAATTTTTAGGTGAATTAGACAGCGAGACATTTGAACAATATCAAGCATTGATTGGAGATCCAGCGTTGATTAAACGAGCGCGTCATGCCGTCACAGAAAATGAACGAACTTTATTGGCAAAACAAGCGCTAACTGAAGGGGATTTGGAAGAATTTGGCTTATTATTAAATGCCTCACATCGTTCGCTAAAAGAAGATTACGAAGTAACTGGCATTGAGTTGGATACCTTAGTGGCTTGTGCGCAAGAACAACCAGGCGTTTTGGGCGCACGGATGACTGGTGCAGGGTTTGGCGGTTGTAGTATTGCTTTGGTACCAAAGCAAAATATAGATGCATTTATTGAAGCTGTTGGCCAGAGTTATCAAGATAAAATTGGCTATGCTGCTGATTTTTATCCTGCATCAATTGATGATGGTGCCAGAAAGTTATTTTAGAAAGGAAGGCTTTAAATGTCTATTTTAGTATTAGGTGGCGCAGGCTACATCGGCTCACATGCCGTCGATCAATTAATTTCAAAAGGCTATGCCGTTGTTGTTGTTGATAATTTATTAACGGGGCATCGTTCAGCAGTTCATGAACAAGCGACTT